>Scrappy_p2__coassemble_632_pt1 | contig 40367 bp, 34 predicted proteins | sample Scrappy_p2__metabat2_high_PE_013 | metagenome-assembled genome bin Scrappy_p2
TACATCTTACGCGGCAAGGACCGCCGGCCTCTGCAAAATCTGTTGTACATGCTTGCGAGCTGGGAAATTCATGGGTCATGGCGTGATTGGGGCGTTGAACGACCGACGAGTATCCGCCTTCAACTTCGGTGCACTTTGAAAAGTTCGGTGCACCTGTGAACCATATGTCGCATGGAAAATGGTTCACAGGCGCACCGAAGATCCGGTAGGCGCACCGAAAGCGCCGGGCCCGTACGGCCCTTTATGGACATCTGGTTATGGACATCTGGTTCAACGTGGTGGGCGACACCGCTTGGCCATGCTGACGTGCAGGGCTGTGGCGGTGTAGCCGATTGCAGCGTAGGCGATGCCGTAGAACGCAACGTCCTGGCTGCCCTCGACCGCGAGGGGAAATAGGAGGGCGAAGGCGGCCCCGAGCGCCGCAGGCACCCAAAAGAGCGTTCGCGCGGAGCCCGCGGCGAGCAGGCCGAGGGCGACCGCGGTGATCGGGAGAAGGGCGTAGAGGAGCGCCATCATGGCGAACATCCCCGCATCGGGCGGGACGGCGCCGACCAGGAGGGCGGGAACCGCCCAGCATGCGGCGGCGATGGCGGCTGCGGCGATGAGCGATGCGCGCGCGGTTGCGTTCATGGGGCCTCCTCAACGAGAATCGCCCCCATTCTGCCACGAGGGGCGGGAATGGGGGCGATCGTGCCGGCGAAAGGCCATCCGGTCTGCAGATCTACCTAGCTCAACATCTTGGCGAGCATGCCGATGCCGACGCCAACCATGCCGCCGACGATCGCGCCGAGGATGATCTGCACGCCGCTGCGCGCGCCCTTGACCCAGGGGTTCATCTCGCGCTCGCGGTGTCCCTCGAGCGTGTCGCGCTCGACCTGCTCGCCGCGGCTGAACGCCAGCACCTCGCGGTACGTGACGAGGTCGTGCTGCTTCTTCATGCGCTCCATATACACGAACGCAACGAGCATCACGACGAGCGCCACGGCGGCGAACGCCGCGGTGGGTGCGATGTGGGCGCCCCAGCCCCATTCGAACTGGAACGCCGCCCACGCGCTCAGCCCCAGGAACACGACCGCGCTCACGACCGTGACCGTGGAGAGGACGTTGTACTTCTTGACCGCTTCGTTCATTACCTGTGCCATGGTTTCCACATCTCCTTTGATGAGGGAGTCCACGGTCACCCCGAACACGTTGGAAAGCAAGAGCAGGCTCTGGACGTCAGGATACGTGCGGCCGCACTCCCAGTTGCTGATGGTCTGGCGCGACACGTAGATGCGCTCCGCCAGGTCGTCTTGGGACAGTCCGAGCTCCGTGCGATGCTCCTTGATGTGAGAGCCCAGCTCCATGCGCTTGCTCCTTGCGGATCGGGGTGACCCTTGTCGAAAGTCACCATGGCATTGACGGGCAAATCGTACCATCAAAGGTCTTTATACCGCGTCCCCGAGGGGTCAGATCGTGCTGCCAAAAGGCTTTATACACGCTTCTGAGCTGCGGGTTTTACAGTTCACATTGTTCATCGGCTTTGGTTGCTTCGAAGCTCGATGGTGAGGCGGCCGCGATCCACCTTCGCCTCGAGGGACATCCCCATGGCCTCGGCCAGCTTCGCGGACGTCGCCAGGCCGAGTCCCGATCCCCCGCCGCGCCGTGCGGAGTCTGCCCTGTAGAACCGATCGAAGAGATGCTCCACATCCAGCTCATCGGGACGGTCGATGGGGTTCGAGATGGAGAGGATGGTCTGTTCGGGCGCCGTCGCGATGCGGAGCTCGGGTGCGCCGCTGCCATGCCTCAGCGCGTTCGCGACGAGGTTCTCCACGATGCGCCCCATCGCCTGCCGGTCGGCCTCCGTGATGCGCGGAGCTCCGGTCCCCGTTACGACCGGCTCCCATCCGAGCCGTTCGAAATCCGGATAATGGCCGAGCAGGCATTGCTCGACGATTTCGCGCACGTCGATGGGTTCGGCATCGAGAACGAGGTCGGGGTCGCTCGCCTTGGTGTAGGAGAAGAGCGCGTCAAGGAGCTCGGAGGTCCGGTTGATGCGCTCGACCGCGGCGTCGATGCGCCGCCGTTTGAGCGCGGGGTCCGCCTCGTCTGCGGCGAGCTGCAGGTGGCCCTTTGCCCCGGTGAGCGGGGTCCGTATGTCGTGCGAGAGCGCGGAGAGGTCGCGTTGGAAGTCCCGCTGGGCTCTCATGCCGTCTATATGCGAGCGCATGGCGCAATCGAGCTCCCGGTTGATCGCTTCGGCGAGTTCGGCGACCCCTGGGGCGTGCGCGCCCATGGTTATGCGCGCGTTGGCGGACGCTCTGCCGTCCCGACGCGCGTCGAGTAGCCGCGATATTCGGTGGAGCTCGGGTGCATATGCCGCAGTCGTGATGAGCGCGCCCGCGAGAACGCCGATGACGAGCATGAGTACGGCGAGTGCGCCTGGGGACACGGTGCCTCCTTGATGTTGTGCCGCGCCCTGACGAGCGGGTGGGCGGCGGGGAGCTTAAAGATAGGATAGTCGGGTTTCGTCGCCGTCTCGGTGCGGACTCGAGGGCGGGCCTGAGCGGCGACTCATCGAGCACCCGGATTACACGTCTCGCCTGCTTGCGGTGAGGAGAAACGCGCCGCCGCCGATGGCGGTCCACATGAGGCCCGCCAACGCGCCCCACAGCCATGTGGGGACGGCGCCGATGAGCGGCAAGGTCTGCGCTGGATCGAACATGGCTCCCGCCCCGAGCTTGAAGGCGGCGATGACCACGCTTGGCATCCAGTTCGCGATGCCGGTGAGGGCGGAGAACAGCGGTTCAAACACGGGAGCGGCTTGCACCCCCATGTTGGCTGCGAACATGAGCGCGACGGGGACGACGCCCATGATCAGGATGAACGTGAGGGTGTAGGCGGGCAGCTTCTTGCGGAAGAGCAGGACGACGGAAAGCGGGATCACCGTGAGCGCCCACACGGCGAGCCAGCCTCCGAGGAGCCACAGCGCGAGCTCGGCCGCCCCGTCGAACGAGGTGAAGGAGAGACCCAGGGGAAGGGTGAGGAGCAGCTGCATGCAGATGAGGTGGCACACGATGCCCGCGATGAGCATCATGGCCGCCCAGATGCCCGAGAACACGACCTTCTCCGTGAAATATGACAGGCGCCCGGCGAGCGAGGAGACGAGCGATTTGACATAGCCGTCATTCAGATCGGCGAATATCCACTCGACCATGCCGTAGGCGCTCGCCAAGCCCACGACGGAGACGGAGCCGAACATGGACCAGCCCAAAAACACTGAGGGCGTGGCGAGGGATTCGTGCACGCTGATCGCTTCGAGCTCACCGAGTCCCTGAGAGATGATGAGGGCGTTGAGCCCGACCTCGAGGATCGCGACGCCGAGGACGACGGAGAGATACTGCCACAGGGGTCCGCGTAACCCGCGGAAGCGTGTGCAGCGATAGAGATCCGAGCGAAGGAGATTCAACATGGTTTACCTGCCTTTACGGGCGGCGACGAGGATGTAGACGAGGAACGCGACGAGCGCGATATCGATGAGGAGGTTGATGGCTGGTGCGAGCCGGCCGAGTGTCGGCGGCCATGCGAGCATGAACACGGACGGCGCAAAGGCACTCGGGAGGGGCGCTGGACTAAGCATCCGCCCCGCCCATCAGCTCGACGAAGTACTCCTCGATGTCGCGTTCGACGTGGCTGAGCTCGAGGATAAGCAGGCCATGCTCACTGAGGGCCCTTGCCACGTCCTCCGCGGAGGGCGCCATGGGGGCGACAGCGGCGCCCCCGAAGCTCGTGGCGGCGTGGCGTACGGCTGCGCTCGCGAGAATCGACCCGTCCGGCTCCGCGCGCAGTGCCGTTCCCGGCAGCGCTTCCTCCAGTATCGCGAGCGTTCGTGCGGGGTCATTCGTCCTAATGCGGATGGAGTTACCGCACTCCCGATGCAGGTCGTCCATAGAGAGCTCGCGCACCATGCGGCCCGACCTGATCACACCGAAACTCGTCGCCATGCGGTCGAGCTGGTCGAGGACGTGGCTTGAGATAACCATGGTCACGCCCCGTTCCCGGTTGAGACGTACAAGGGCGCCGCGCATGGCCCTCGTCGATTCGGGGTCCAGTCCGTTGAAGGGCTCGTCGAGCAGGAGCAGGTCCGGGCCACCCACGAGCGCGAGCGCGAGTCCCAGGCGCTGCTTCATGCCGAGAGAGAACTTCTTTACGGGCAGGGGACCGCTGTCCTCGAGCCCGACGAGCCCGAGCAGCTCCCGGCAGTGGGCGTCGGGGCGGACGACGCCGAGGGCGAGCGCCTTGCACATGAGGTTCTCGAGCGCGGAGAACGTCGGCAGGACGCCGGGGTCCTCGATGAGCGCGCCGATGCGGGAGAACCCCTGACGCGCGCGCCGCGATCTCAGGCTTGCGCCAAAGAGCTCGATCTCGCCCGAGGACGGGTTGACGAGCCCGGCGAGCATCTTCATCGCGGTCGACTTGCCCGCGCCGTTCTTGCCCACGAACCCGTATATCTCGCCGGCGGCGACGTGCATGTCGAGGCGATCGACGGCGCGCATCTTGCCGTAGTCGCGCGTGAGCGCGTGCGTCTCGATGATGTTCATGGTGCCTCCTTGCAACTCAGCATCAACTTGATTACAAGGATGCGGTCCAACTCTTTATTAAGTCCGAAGCAACCCTAAAGAAAGGGTAAAGCTCGCCTTGGTGGGTTAGCGCTCATCCTCGTCGAGCTTGAAGCCGATGCCCCAGACGGTTTTTATGTACGCGTCGGTGCCAGACGCCTTGAGCTTGGCGCGGATGTTGGATATGTGGACCGTGACCGTGCTGTCGTCTCCGGCGTAGGGCTCGCCCCAGGCGGCCTCGAAGAGGTCCTGCTTCGAGAAGGCGCGCTTGGGTTGGCGCATCATGGCCTCGAGGAGGTTGAACTCGATGCGGGTGAGTTGAAGCGGGGAGCCCATCACCGAGAAGGTGCGCGAGGACGGGTCGAGCACCCAGTCGCGAAAGACGAGCGTGCCGCTGGCTTTCTCGTGCGGCGTTCTGCTCTTATTCGTGCGTGGTCCGCGTTGCTTCGACCTATGCCGGAGCTGTACCTCGACGCGTGCTGCGAGCTCATCAAGGTCGAATGGCTTGGTGAGGTAGTCGTCTGCACCGAGCTTGAGCAGCTCCACCCGGTCGGCGGTCGAGGTCCTCGCCGAGATGACGATCACGGGCAGCGCGGAATCGATTCCCCGCACGCTGTCGATGATTTGCTCGCCCGTGGCTCCGGGGAGCATGAGGTCGCATATGACGAGGTCGTAGGGGAGCGGGCCGCCACCGGCGTCGAGGCGCATGAGCGCCTCGGTCCCGGAGAACGCCTGCGTGCAGGTGTGCCCATTTCGCGAGAGCTGGGTGGAGATGATCTCGTTGATGTCGGCGTCGTCTTCGACGACCAGGATGTTCGCGGTCATGTTGGTCTCCTCGTCCGCGTCTGCCTCGGGTGCGTCCATTATCGTTCAGAGACGTAATAAATCCCCCTCGAAAGCGATGTGCTTTCGAGGGGGCGTACATCGATTGGCGGGTTGCGACTACAGGCTGTCTACCTGCCCCTCGGATTCATTGCGTGGCTTCTCCTTCTTTGGCAGCCTTCCCGCGCGCTTGAGGGCGTCGCGCAAGATCCACTCTACCTGGCCGTTGGCGCTGCGCATCTCATCGTCCGCCCAGCGTTGGACGGCCTCCCATATGGCGGGGTCTATTCGAAGGGGGTATTGCTTGCGTGCCATGACGTGCTTTCTTATCGAGCTGAGGTGCGTGTGGCTGGAAAACCTCAGTTTAGGGACTGTCCCTAAACTGAGGTTGCGTGGTTAGTACAGGGAACCTGCGTTCAGGACCGGGTGCGCCTCGGATTCACCGCAGAGCACCACCATGAGGTTGCTGGCCATCTGCGCCTTGCGCTCGTCGTCCAGCTCGATGGTGCCGCCCGCTGCCATCTCCTTGACGGCCATGTCGACCATGGAGACGGCGCCCTCGACGATCTTCTTGCGCGCGGCGATGACGGCCTCCGCTTGTTGACGGCGCAGCATCGCCTGGGCGATCTCGGGGGAGTAGGCGAGGTGCGTGAGACGGGCGTCGTCCACTTCCACGCCGGCGGGAGCCAGGCGTGAGGCGAGTTCGCGGCGCAGGGCCTCGGAGACCTCCTCGACGTTGGCGCGCAGGGTGATGGCGCCGGCGGCGTCGGACTCGTCCTCCAGGTGGTCGTAGGCGTACACGCTGGCCACGTGGCGGAGCGCCGTCTCGGCCTGCATGGCCACGTAGCTCTGGTAGTCGTCCACGTCGAACAGGGCCTTGGCGGTGTCGGCCACGTGCCACACCACGACGGTGGCGATCTCGATGGGGTTGCCCATCTTGTCGTTGACCTTCAGGCGCTCGCCGTTCAGGGTGCGCACGCGGGTGGAGATGGTGGTGGACAGGCCCTTGGCGGCGTTGCCCGCCGCCTTGACGCTCTCGCTCAGGGAAAGACTTGCCTTTGCGGCGGCTGCGGCCATGGCGTCCTCGGAGGCGCCGCTCACGCCCATGCTCTTGCTAAAGAACGGGTTTGCCCAGAAGAAGCCCTCGTCGCGCACGGTGCCCACGTACTTGCCAAAGAGGATGCACACGCGAGCTTGGCCGGGCTGAAGCGAGAAGAAGCCGTTCAGCGGCAAAAACCAAAAACAAAAGGCGACGATGCTGAGCCCTAGGCCCCAGCCGTAGACGGCGGGCGCGTCGACGCCGTCCGGAGTTCCGGCGATGCCGGCGATGCTCCAGATGAAGAGGCCGACGATGGCGAGCAGCGCCGCGATGACGGTGGCGAGCATGCCATAGCCCGACGTGGCCTTGAGTTGCTTTTCCACGCTCATGTGAGTTCCTTTCACGACTGCGCCGGCGTTTGCGTGACGGCCCCGGCGCCGCCTCCAGATTGCGATGGGGAGGAGGCGAATCCCCGAGCAGTCCGTGCGGCTGCTGATTGCATTGTGATATCACATTGAGACCAAGTCAAGAAGAATCGGTGCCTGCGCGCGCACTTCTGTGCTCCGCCGCGGCCGCTCTGTTGCATCTTTGCCGGCAAGTCCCTAGAATAGCTCCCACTCACGACTGAAGGTGCACCTGGATTTAGGAAAGGGGATCTGTATCATGCTCGCTTCCATGAGGATTTGGCTCTAGCCACGGTCGCGTGAGCGACCGGTACTTCGCTGCATATCACCGATCGCAACAAAGGATTATTCCATGACACAACCGAATCCCCGCGCTTCTTGGAAGCGCTCGCTCGCCATCGTCTGGATCGGCGAGTTCTTCTCCGTGCTCACGAGCTCCATCTTGCAGATGGGCCTCATCTGGCACGTCACCCTCACCACCGGCTCCGCGAGCGCCCTGTCGTTCGTGAGCCTGGCGGCCTTCTTGCCCATGGCGCTCCTCGGCGCCTTCGCGGGCACCATCGTGGACCGCACGTCCATCAAGCGGCTCATGATCGGCGCGGACCTCTTCATAGCCGCCGTGAGTCTCACGCTCGTCTTCGGATCGCTACGCGGCGATCTCTCCGTCACTGCCGTGGCGGCGGTGCTGTTCGTTCGCGCCCTAGGTAGCACGCTCCACACGCCTGCGTTCAACGCGCTCACGCCGCTTATGGCCCCGCCCGAGGCGCTCGGAAAGCTGGCGGGCATGCTCCAGTTCATGCAGTCGGGCAGCTACATCATCGGCAACGCAATCGCGGCAGTCATCTATCCGGCGTTCGGCCTGACCTTCATGATCGCGCTCGATGTCGCCGGCGCGGTGCTCGCGAGCATCGCGGTCGCGGTCTCCGGTATAAAGACGCCAGTGCCCGAGCGCCATACACTCGAGGAGAACGCCGAGGCGTCGCGCCGTGCGGTGCGGGCGTTCCTCTCGGAGACGGCCGACGGTTTCCGCGAGCTCAAGCGCCATCGCGGGCTGTTCGCCATGCTCTGGATCGGATTTGCGTTCTCCGTGCTGTTCTCGCCTATCTCCGCGCTGTTCCCGCTCATGGTGTTCGACCATTTCGGCGGCACCACCACGCAGTCGGCTATCGCCGAGATCGCGTTCTCGGTCGGAATGATCGCGGCGAGCGGCTGGATTGGGGTGACGGGCGGCCTCAGGAACCACGCGCTCTCGTGCGCGCTCGCAATCGCGCTCTTCGGCGCGGCCACGCTCGCGAGCGGTCTCGTGCCGCCCTCGGCCCTCGTCGTGTTTTTGGGCCTCACGTTCGCGATGGGGCTGTCGAGTCCGCTGTACAGCGCCCCGCAGATGGCGCTCATGCAGGAGCGCATCGATCCCGAGTGCATGGGGCGCGTCTTCGGCCTTTACGGGGCGGTTTGCAGCTGGGCCATGCCCGTGGGGCTCGTCGCGTCGACCCTGTTCGCCGACGCCATCGGCGTGAGCGCGTGCTTCGTGCTCATCGGCGCTGCGATGGTGATCCTTGCGGGTATCACCTGGACGATACCGAGCATCAGGAAGATCGGGTAGCGCTTTTGGATGGGCGACCCGCCCCAAGCGGCTAGCATGGTCGTTGCGATGCGAAGGACGGCCGACGGCGTGCCCGCGAGGGCGCCGTTGGCCGCTTATTCTCGCGGCGTCGAGTCCATGGCCATCATCGAGTCGGCGAGCGTTCGAGATGCTGCCGCTGGTTTCCGCCGTATGCCGAAAACACCCGGGCGATGCCGTGCGGACCGCTTTGCTTTGCTATAGTCTCCCCAATTCAAGTTCTCTACTGGGATGGTGGTTAATATGGGTGACATGCTCGAATCGTTCCTGCGCGTGGCGATGGTGGTCTTCATCGTCGGTCCGCTCACTGCATGGGTCGCCCGTCGTGGCGCGCGCGAGCGCAGTGAGGCGACGGACAGCCTCGATCGCTTCACGGTGCGCATGCCCGCTGCCATCCGCACGATCATCGCCTGCTGCGCGGTCGCGTTCGAGCTGCTCATGTTGGGTGTTTACGTCTGGCAGGGTGTTTCGCTGGGCGAGTGGGACCATGAGCTTGTGTGGTTCGGCCACGCCATGGCACTTGCGGGCATGGCCATCTGGGCGCTGTTGAGCATCCCGCGCATCGACGTGGACGGCGAGCGAATTCTCTCGCGTAACGCCTTTGGCGTCCGCAGGGAGTCGACGTTCGGCAACATCACCCGTGCAACGCTTCATACGCAGATGATGAGGATCGACCTGTTCGAGGGCGATCGAAAGTTCTGCTCGATAAGCCTTGAGGGGGTGTGCTCGCTCAATCTCCTCGCCCGTCTGGAGGAAGAGGGCATCGAGATCTCGGACGCTGTCGACGGCCCCATGACCAAGGCGGGTCTGTGTTGGTCTGCCATCAAGCCGTTGACGATTGTTTTCAACGGCATGGCACTCGTCTTCTCGCTCGTGATCGCCTTCATGGCTGTTTTCACCGATGCCGGTGCTCGTCTGCTCTTGCTCGTCCCGTTCCTCTTCCTGTTCATAGGGGGACTCCTGCCCCTGCTCATGCTCAGCATGCCCGCTCGTGGTATCTACGAGATCGGCAGGCAGGAGCGCGAACTCGGTTTCTCCTTTGCCGAGGAGATGGCAAGCCGGGGTGCCACGGGCACTTCGCTCGTTGACGACGATTGGTTCATCGAGATCAGCAACGCCCGCGTCGTGGCGTTCCGCCGCGATTACCTCAAGAAGGTCTCGGCGCACGAGGACAGCGAGAGCGGCGACCGCTGCGCGGTGACTACGAAGGGCGGTCGCAAAATCAAGGTGTATGCAGCGGGCAGCACGCTCGAGGACCTGCGCTCGTGGTTCAAACAGGGCGCCAAGGCCAGAAGCACAATCGACCGCGCAGAGGACGCACTCGAGGCGACCGTCTGATTGGGTTGCCTGTCATAGTTTCAAATACGGGAAGGGGCGCAGTTCAGTTGGCGCCCCTTGTCATACCAGGCCTGCGGGCCAGCGAGAGGCCTGCAGGTCGACATGCCCATTGGCGAGGAAGGCAACGCCTTCATCCTCGAGCAATGCGCGCTGCACCTCGGGTCCGCCGAAGGCGAAACCCTCCGCCAGGCGCCCGTCCGCGAATACGATGCGGTGACAAGGTATGTCCCCGGGTTCCGGATTGACGTGCAGGGCGTATCCCACATATCGAGCTCGACGGGGCTCACCAACGAGCTTGGCGATCTGACCATACGTGGCAACCATGCCGCAGGGCACCTGGCGCACCATGTCGTATACGCGGTTGAAGAATCCGTCGGTGTCCCGGTCTGCCATGCCATCCTCACTTTCGATCGATACCGCCATTGTAGTCAAGAAAGGCGCCCCACATGTGCGGGGCGCCTTTCCAAAGAGGTGTTGCGCGAGGGGAGGGAAGGCGCAACGTTCGTGTCGAAGGTCTTTAATTCGCCTGTGCCTTCGTTGAGTTAACTATAGCTAATACTCTGAGACCCAAGTAGCAGACCGTCCAGCACACAGGCTCTCCACAAGTTAGCCGAGGGTTACAAATAGAAAGACGCGGCGTCATGTGGGCGTTAGGGCTCGAGGAATCGCTCGACGAGCTCGGAGAACGCGCCGTCGGCCCCGGCCGTTTCAAGAACGACATCGCAATACGGCCGCACGTCGTCGGTGACATTCGCCACGCCGACTCCCAGCCCCGCCGCTTTGATCATGGAGAGGTCGTTTGCGGAATCGCCAACGGCGATGACCTCGGACATCGGGATTCCCAGCATATCGGCAAGGCGCGTGAGCCCCGTCCCTTTGTCAACGCCTGCGGGCATGAGTTCGAGGTAGCGCTTGGAGGAGAAGGTGATGTCAACACCGAGGCGCTCGGCCATGGGCGCGAGTTTGCGACCCAATTTCTGCAGCGCATCGAAGTCCCAGTCGACATACAGGATCTTCACGATGCCACGGCCTTCAAGGAATGAGAGGTCGGGATGATCGGATCCGCGAAAATGAGTGACCCCGGTGATCGATTCCAGATAGTCGCGCTCCCGCGTGGGTGCGTCATTCACGAACACGTGGCCGTCGGCGACGTTGACGTGCATGCAGAGTCCGAGTTCGAGCCCCTTTGCATAGATCGCGTTCGCGCATTCGTTGGAAAGGCCGCAGGTGGTGAGCGGGGTGGGGTCTCCCACGCGGTTGATGAAGCCGCCGTTATAGGAGAGCACATAGCCGTCTTCGATCAGCTCGCGAGCCTCCCCCGAGAAGTTGTCCATGATCGAGGAATACCATCGCCCGCTCGAAGGGACGAACAGCACGCCGAGCTCTCTCATGCGTTTGAGTGCCCGGAGGTTGGACGCCGGGATGGCGTGGTCGGCATCGAGAAACGTCTCATCCATATCGCTGGCAACAAGTCGGTACATGCAATCCCCCATACAACGTAAAAACGAGGCGGGCTCATTATCACCCACCTCGTAAGACCTTGGCTATGTCGAAAGCACGGGCACGTGAAGATGGCCCATTCGCGTGTCACCGCGCGCATGTGCGGGGCGGATGGCTTAGTACACCATTCCCATGGCTTCGCGCACCTCGGCGAGCGTCGCCTCGGCGACCTCGTTGGCACGGCGATTGCCCTCGCGCAGGACGTCCTTGACGTAGTCCATATCCTGGACCAGCTCCTCGCGGCGGGCGCGGATGGGGGCGAAGTACTCGTTCACGCTCTCGGTGACGTACTTCTTGAGCTGGCCGGAGCCGCCCATGCCGATCTCCTCGGCGATCTCGACCTCGGAACGGCCGGTGCAGATCGCGGCGGTGGAGAGCAGGCCGGATACGCCGGGGCGCGCCTCCGGATCGAACGTGATCATGCGCTCACCGTCGGTCTGGCTCTTCTTGATGCGCTTGGCGGTCTCCTCGGCCGTCATCGAGATGTTGATGGCGTTGCCGTAAGACTTGCTCATCTTGCGGCCGTCGAGGCCGGGGAGCAGCGGAGTATCGGACAGCAAAGCGTCGACCTCGGGGAAGACGTTGCCGTAGCGGTTGTTGAACTTGCGGGCGATGGTACGGGTGAGTTCGATGTGGGGCAGCTGGTCACGACCGACGGGCACGACGTTGCCCTTGCAGAACAGGATGTCGCAGGCCTGGTGCACGGGGTAGGTGAGGAGCAGGCCGGTGAGCTCGTGTCCGCTGGCCTCCATCTCCGCCTTGACCGTGGGGTTGCGCTGGAGCAGGGCCTCGGAGACGAGGGAGAGGAACGGCAGCATGAGCTGGTTGCAAGCGGGAACCGCGGAGTGCGTGTAAATCATGGTCTTGTCGGGGTCCAGGCCGCATGCCAGGTAGTCGATGACCATGTTGTAGACGTTGTCCTGGATGTTGTCCGTGCTGTCGCGGTCGGTAATGACCTGGTAGTCGGCGATGAGCACGTTGGTGTGGACGCCCAGCTCCTGCAGCTCGACGCGGCTTTTGAGGGTGCCAAAGTAGTGGCCCAGGTGCAGGCGGCCGGTGGGGCGATCGCCGGTGAGCATGGTGTACTTCTCGGGGTGCTGCGGCAGGTCGGCGCGGATTTGATTGCTGCGTTCGAGGCTGACCTCGTAGCTGAGCTCGTTGGGCATGACTTCTCCTTTGCTGGTCGTGCGTGCCACGAGGCATGTGCGCTCGGGCGATGCCGTTCGTCTACTTGTGGGAATCGGTGCTCTTGGGCGATTTTCCGGGGATGAGGTGCTCGAGGCGCTCTTCTCGCATCTCAGCCGCGGCTCGTTCCTCGGCGGCAAAGGCCGGGTCGTCGGGGGTCACGATCTCGTCCTGCTGCGTCTTGGGGTTGTAGTGATGGCGCAGGACGGGTTCGAACAGGTGGAGCCTGGTGGCGAACAGCGCGGAGCAGGCGAGCAGGACCAGGAAGATGGCGACGCGCCAGCCCACGCTCACCTGGTTGATCACCACGGCGCCGAGCGACAGGAGCAGGCACCATGCGTAGATGAGCAGCACCGCCTGACGCTGGTCGTAGCCCTCACGTATGAGACGGTGGTGGATGTGGCCCGTGTCCGCCTGGCCGATGCTCACATGGGCGCGCTTGCGACGGACGATCGCCGAGAGCGTGTCGAGGATGGGCACACCGGCCACGATGAGCGGGATGATGAGGGAGGTGAGCGCGGCGGTGCGGCTCACGTTGAGAAGCGAGATGGTCCCCAGTCCAAAGCCGAGAAGCAGCGAGCCGGAGTCGCCCATGAAGATCGACGCGGGGTAGAAGTTGTAGCGCAAAAAGGCGAGGCAGGCGCCGAACAGCGCGATGGACAGCGCGGCTGCGTCGAGGCGGCCGGAGAGCACGGCGAACGAGAACATGGAAAGCGACGCGATGCCCGAAATGCCGGCGGCCAGGCCGTCCAGACCATCGATGAGGTTGATGATGTTCGTGAAGGCCACGAGATAGATGACGGTGATGGGGTAGGCGATGAGGCCGAGCTCGATATAGGTGCCCGGGGCGAACGGATTGACCACGCGGCCGATGAGCAGGCCGCCGGCGGCGGCGATGCAGGCGGAGAGGATCTGTCCGAGGAGTTTGCTGCGCGGACTGAGCGAGTGCACGTCGTCGACGGCGCCCGTGATCACGATCACGAGGAAGGACAGGCCCAGGATCGGGTAGCTGATGCTCATGCTGGGGTGAGGGATGAGGATGGGGGGCCAACCCAAGATTTTGATGCCCGCTATCTCGACGATGAGTGCGACGCAGAGTCCTGCGAACATGGCGAGTCCGCCCAGACGGGGGATGGGCTTGGTGTTGATGCGGCGCTTAGAGGGGTAGTCGATCGCGCCGAGTCGGTGCGCCAGCCGCTTGGTGAGCGGCACGCACAGGTACGTGGCGATGAAGGCCGCGGCAGCCACATATATGTATGGCATCGCTTGCTCCATAAGTAGGGCACCACCGTTGCAGACGAATCGAACACAGGGACGCTTTGAGCGTCAATCTTACCCATGATAGCGGAAGCGGGGATTCTTCTGGCGTGCAAAGGTCGTGTAACGCATCAAGCACATGCCGTTCAGGTCGATTTTGGGCATTATGCCCTTCAGCGGGGCCACAGGATGTCTCATGTCCGCTGCATGCGCGGCCGTCGCGATCGTTAGGCCGATGACACGCGGGTGGGGCGGACGGTAGGATTCGGCGGCTAAACGGTCCCTATGAGAAGAATTCTGAATAAATCTTTTCAGGCACTGCATATTGATTACCAGTGCAAAATCCCAGGCCAGCTACTTCCCAATATGCAGAACAAGTACGAAAATATGCAATATTGAGTATGTTCTTATTCATTTATCCCTCATGGTAAACTCCGCCAGGAACGATATTTACGCACGTAAAACGCTTTATTAGATAAAAGCAGCCAACTGGGAGATTAATCGATATATACCGTTCACTCCTCAATATCGTCCGTTTGGCGTTCTCGTGTATCCCTCTCTGAAATTTGGATATAACGGTAACTGTTGAACGGAGCCCCGCGAGGGGCTTGAACCGGAATCGCACATGCGGTTCCAGAAAAGAAAGGTAGGAGGCAATGACGAAAGGCTTGCATGTCCCGAGCGAAATCGGACAGCTCAAAAAGGTCTGCCTGCACAGGCCCGGCGAGGAGCTTCTGAATCTGCCGCCGTTCGAGCTGGAGCGCCTGCTCTTTGACGACGTTCCTTTCCTCGAGGTTGCTCAGGAGGAGCACGACACCTTTGCCCAGATCCTGCGCGACCAGGGTGTCGAGGTTCTCTATCTTGAGAAGCTCGTTGCCGAGGTCTTCGACCTGAACCCCGATGCACGCCAGGAGTTCCTGGATCAGTACATCGCCGAGGCCGGCATCAAGGGCCAGGAGATGCCCAGGGTCGTCCGCGAGAAGCTCGATTCCATCAAGGATAACCTCGAGTTCGTCCAGAAGACGATGGCCGGTCTCACCAAGGCCGAGATCGAGATGCCGCTCGTGAGCTCCACCACGCTTGACTCCCTGGTCAACACCGAGTCCGAGTCCGATCTCATCATCGACCCGATGCCCAACCTGTACTTCACCCGTGACCCGTTCGCGGTCGTCGGCAACGGCGTTTGCCTGAACCGTATGTACTCCGTCACCCGCAACCGCGAGACCCTGTACGGCAAGTACATCTTCAAGTATCACCCGGACTACAAGGACGTCTCCCTGTACTTCCGCCGCGACGCCGCTTACCACACCGAGGGTGGCGACGTGCTCAACATCAACGAGCACACCCTGGCCGTCGGTATCTCCCAGCGCACCCAGGCTGCCGCCATCGACGTCATGGCCCAGAACATCTTCTGGAACAGCGATTCCAAGGTCGACCGCATCCTCGCCTTCGACATCCCGAACAACCGCGCCATGATGCACCTCGACACCGTCTTCACCCAGATCGACGTGGATAAGTTCACCATCCACCCGGCGATCATGGGCACCCTCAAGGTGTACGAGCTGACCCCGGGCAAGAACCCCGGCGAGGTCAACATCAAGGAAATGGTCGACACGCTCGAGCACGTCCTCGAGGATGCTACCGGCGTCGATCAGATCAAGCTGATCCCCTGCGGTGGCGGCGATCCGATCGCTGCTGCTCGCGAGCAGTGGAACGACGGTTCCAACACGCTGGCTGTTGCCCCCGGCAAGATCTGCGTGTACGCCCGCAACACCGTCACCAACGACGTGCTCTACAAGGAGGGCCTGGATCTCCTGGTCGTTCCCTCCGCTGAGCTGTCCCGTGGCCGTGGCGGCCCGCGCTGCATGAGCATGCCTTTCTGGCGCGAGGATCTCTAAGCATCTTCTTCGGCGGCGCATCGGCTCCGGTGCGCCGTCGTACTTCGATGCGGGTGCATTGGGCATCCGCATGACCCATTCATATGTATGAAAGGAGCCCACATGGGCGTTAATCTCTCCGGTCGCAGCTTCCTGCGCCTTCTCGACTTCACCACCGAGGAGATCGAGTACATGCTGAAGCTCTCCAAGAACTTCAAGGACCTCAAGCGCACGGGCACCCCGCACCGTTACCTCGAGGGCAAGAACATCGTCCTGCTGTTCCAGAAGACCTCCACGCGCACCCGCTGCGCCTTCGAGGTTGGCGCCATGGACCTCGGCATGGGCGTCACCTACCTCGATCCCGGTTCGTCCCAGATGGGCAAGAAGGAGTCCATCGAGGACACCGCCCGCGTTCTCGGCCGCATGTATGACGGCATCGAGTTCCGTGGCTTCGATCAGGAGGACGTCGAGGAGCTCGCCGCCAAGTCCGGCGTTCCCGTGTGGAACGGCCTGACCGACCTGTGGCACCCCACCCAGATGCTCGCCGACATCCTGACCGTTCAGGAGAACTTCAACTACGACATCAAGGGCAAGACCCTCGTCTTCATGGGCGACTGCAAGAACAACGTCGCTCGTTCCCTCATGGTCGTTTGCGCCAAGCTCGGCATGAACTTCGTGGCCTGCGGCCCGCAGGAGTGCATGCCCGCTGACGACGTCATCGAGGCCTGCAAGCCCATCGCCGAGGAGAACGGCTGCACCATCAAGCTGACCTCCGACGTGAAGGACGCCTGCACCGGTGCCCACGTCATCTACACCGACGTTTGGGTCTCCATGGGCGAGCCCGACGAGGTCTGGACCGAGCGCATCAACCAGCTCCAGGACTACCGCGTCACCACCGAGCTCATGGCCATGGCTGATCCTTCCGCGATCTTCCTGCACTGCCTGCCGGCCTTCCACGACACCAACACCACCATCGGCAAGGACATCGCCGAGAAGTTCGGTGTCACCGAGATGGAGGTCGAGGACGCCGTCTTCGAGTCCAAGCAGTCCAAGGTCTTCGATGAGGCCGAGAACCGCATGCACACCATCAAGGCGATCATGTACGCCACGCTCAAGTAAGAGCGATTTGTCGGTCCGCTCGGAGCGCATCGCTGCGCGCTCCGAGCGGTTCTTCGGTAATAATCTTGCCTATGCGGTGCGCACGGCACGGAAAGGCCGCATAAGCAAGATCAATGACACTTGTTAAAGAAGGGGGGATGAGAACAATGACTGAGACCGCTAAGAAAAAGCGCGGCATGCCTTCATCGTTCACCATTCTTCTGCTCCTGTTGGCTATCGTTGCGGTTATTACCGTCGTCATTTCCGGCACTTCCGGCGGCGCCGTTACCGCTGCTCGTCTGAGCGACTTCTTCACCGCCCCGGTGAAGGGCTTCGCAGACGCTCTGCCCGTCTGCCTGTTCGTTATGATCCTCGGCGGCTTCCTCGGCATGATGACCGAGACCGGCGCCCTGGATAACGGCATTGCCGTTCTGGTCAAGAAGCTCCAGGGCCGCGAGATCATGCTGATCCCCGTCCTGATGCTCATCTTCTCCCTCGGTGGTACCACCTATGGTATGTGCGAGGAGACCGTGCCGTTCTACGCCCTGCTCGCCGCCACCATGATGGCCGCCGGCTTCGACCCGCTGGTCGGCGCCGCCACCGTCCTGCTCGGCGCTGGCTGCGGCTGCCTCGGCTCCACGGTCAACCCGTTCGCCGTCGGTGCCGCCGTTGACGCCCTCACCGGCGTCGGCATCGAGGTCAACCAGACCATCATCATCGGCCTCGGCCTCGTTCTGTGGGCTGTGACCACCCTGATCTCCATCGCCTTCGTGATGAACTACGCCAAGAAGGTCAAGGCTGACAAGGGTTCCACCATCCTGTCCATGCAGGAGCTCAAGGACGCCGAGGAGGCTCACGGCGCTGCCGCCGCTGAGGTCACCAAGGACGTCAAGCTCACTGGTCGCCAGAAGGCCGTTCTGGGCATCTTCGCCTTCACCTTCGTTGTCATGATCGTTGGCTTCATCCCGCTCGCCGACCTCAACGCCGGCGTGGCTGGCTTCTTCGACAACGGCGTGTACGATGCCGAGGGTAACGTCATTACCCAGGCTTGGTCCGCTGTCGTCACCGGCCTGCCCATCGGTCAGTGGTACTTCGACGAGGCCTCCACGTGGTTCTTCGTGATGGCCATCATCATCGGTATCGTGGGTGGCCTGTCTGAGAAGAAGATCGTCGACACCTTCATCACCGGCGCCGCCGACATGATGTCCGTCGTCCTGATCATCGCCCTCGCTCGTGGTATCTCCGTCCTCATGGCTGCCACCGGCCTCGACGTTTACGTCCTCGACGCTGCTGCCAACGCGCTCGCCGGCCTGTCCGGTGTGATCTTCGCTCCCATGAGCTTCCTGGTCTACTTCGGCCTGTCCTTCCTCATTCCTTCGACCTCCGGTATGGCCACCGTGTCCATGCCCATCATGGGGCCCCTGGCCGCTGAGCTCGGCTTCGCTCCTGAGGTCATGGTCATGATCTTCTCCGCCGCCATCGGTGTCGTGAACCTGTTCACCCCCACCTCCGGCGCCATCATGGGCGGTCTCGCCCTGGCCAAGATCGAGTGGACGACCTGGCTCAAGTTCGCCCTCAAGCTCATCGTGGTGCTGACCATCGTCTGCGCGGTCATCCTGACCATCGCCTGCGTCATGATCTAAGCGCCTTCCAGGCGCAACGCGGTCCGGGCGCCTATCGGTATTTTCGAAATGACGCCCCGCTGCTTTTGAGTCGTCCAGCCGGCTCGGCGTTAGGCCTCCCGGTTGCGACCTACCTTTCAGCCCCCTTCCGTATCCGTGCGCGGAGGGGGCACTTCTTTACCGATCTAAAAATCGGCTACATATGTCCTTATAAGTTGCGGGAACACCTCCGCTGTGTCTAATAATTGGGGTACTTATGTCTCATGACACGCATGTCGACAATCCAAACGGTGTCGGCTATTTTGGCCTGATTGGCCTCGTCGTCTCGTCCTGCATCGGTTCAGGTGTTTTTGCCCTGACCGGCCAGCTCGCCAACGTCGCCTCGCCCGGTGCGGCGCTGCTCGCTTGGCTCATTTGCGGCGCCGGCTTCCTGTTCCTGGCGCTGTCCATTTCCAATGTGGGCGCCAAGCGTCCCGACCTTGACGGTATCTGCGCGTACGCCGAGGAGGGCTTCGGCCCGTTCCATGGATTCATCTCCGGTTGGGGCTACTGGCTGTCCGCTTGGCTCGGCAATGTCGGCTTCGGCACGATGGTCGCGCAGGTGCTCGGCAGCGATTACTGCCTGGGCGGTCTTATGCCCGGCGTCTTCTCCGATCCCGTGACCGGTAATCCCGCCGTCGGCGGCGTCATTATCGTCTCGCTCGTTTTGTGGGCCATCACGTTCCTGGTCATCCGCGGCGTCGAGAGCGCTGCGTTCCTCAACGCCGTCGTGATGGTCGTGAAGATCGCGTCCATCCTCGTGTTCATCGCCTTCGCCATCTTCAGCTTCAACGCGGGCCTGTTCACCGCTGATTTCTGGGGTACCGTCGAGCGCAATGCCACTGTGCTTGCCGCCAATGGCACCGGCCTCGGCGGCGTTGCCAACCAGATCGTCCAGTGTGTCCTGATCCTCATGTGGGCGTTTATCGGTGTCGAGGGTGCTTCCGTCATGTCCGGTCGCGCTCGTCGTCGCAGCGAGGTCGGCAGCGCCACCGTTCTCGGCCTCGGCGTTCTGCTCGCCCTCTACATCGGCGCCTCCATCATTCCGTACGGCGTCATGGATTACGCTGACCTCATCGCGGCCCCTAAGCCCGCCACCATCTCCGTCTTCGAGTACATGGCTCCCGGTTGGGGCGGTGCCTTCATTTCTTGGGCCATCATCATCTCCGTTTGCGGCTCCTGGCTTTCCTTCACCATGCTTCCCGCTGAGACCTCCTCGATGATGAGCGAGCATCACCTGCTGCCCGCGTCTTGGAACAAGATGAATGCGAAGGGAGCGCCGCAGATGGCCCTGCTCATCGTTGGCGTCCTCACCGAGGTCTTCATCATCGTGGCGACGTTCGCCGCCGATGCGTACACCTTCGCCATCTCCATGTGCACGGTTACCATCGCCATTACGTGGGCCTATGCCGCGGCGTACCAGATCAAGCTCTCCCGCGAGCGCAACGAGCCCATGCAGATGGCATTCGGCGTCATCGCACTTGCCTTCCAGGTCGTGGGCGTTCTCATGACAGGTTGGGGTTTCCTCCTGCTTGCCTGCCTTGGCTACCTTCCCGGCTTCTTCTTCTATAAGAAGGCCCGTCAGGAGGCGGGGGAGAGCCTGACCAAGCGCGATTGGATTTTCATCGCCGTGTTCGCCGTGCTCGCCGTCGTGTCGATCCCGCTGACGGCCGCCGGCATCATTCCCGTTTTTTAGCGGGCCCTTGCAGGTCGGGGCGGATGCACTTTCGCGTCGACGCCCCGACCGCGCCGTCGACGGCGGCGGTACGGGCCCGTATGGGTGCATGGGTTCATGAGTTGAGAAAAAAGGAGCCTGCTATGGACATTCCGGTTATCGGAGTCGAGGATTGGCTGAACGTCCACGAGATGGATGCGACTTGGGATATCGCCCAGTCGACCATCTCGTCGCTCACCATGGGAGAGCTGCGCGCGCTCGACGGTCAGGAGGGTGCCTCGTTTTACGAGATGCTCGATGCGCAGAAGATGAATTACGGTTGGATCGAGGGCTCGCCCGAGTTCAAGGACGAGGTCGCCAAGCTCTATGACCGCAAGGTCGATCATCGGAACATCCTTCAGACGAACGGATGCACCGGTGCGAACTTGAACGCGCTCATGGCGGTGGTGCGTCCCGGCGACCATGTGATCGCCGAATGGCCCACCTACGCCCCGCTTTACGAGATCCCGCGCACGCTTGGCGCCGAGGTCGAGTATTGGCAGATTCACGAGGAGCTCGGCTGGATGCCCGACATCGACGAGCTGCGCGAGCTGGTCCGCCCCAACACGCGTCTCATCTGCATCAACAACGCCTCCAATCCGGTGGGCGCGGTGCTCGACGCCAAGATGCTCGAGCAGATTGCGGAGATCGCCGACAGCGTGGGCGCCTACGTCCTGTGCGACGAGGTGTACCTGCCGCTCGAGAACACCGAGGGATTCAAGTCGATGACCGATGTGTACGATCGCGCGATCGTAACCAATTCCGTGTCCAAGACCTATTCGGTGCCCGCCGCCCGCTGCGGCTGGGTGATCGCCGATGATGAGGTCTCGGACGCCATTCGCACCTATCGCGATTACACCATGATTTGCGGAGGTGTGTTCAACGATGCGCTCGCGACTTACGTGCTGCGCCATCGCGACAAGATCCTCGACCGCAACCGTGAGATCGTGTTCGGCAATCGCGAGATCGCCCAGTCGTGGATTGATTCTCAGCCCCGTGTGAGCTGGGTCGCTCCCAAGGGCGTGTCGACATCGTTCATCCGACTGGATATCCCCGAGGACGATGAGGCGTTCTGCTTGCGTCTGCTCGAGGAGCGCGGCGTCTTGCTTGTCCCTGGCAGCCGCTTCGAGCTGCCTTGTGGTGCCCGTTTGGGGTACTGCGCCCAGCCGGACGTGCTCAAAAAGGGTCTCGACCTGTTGGGCGAGGCTCTTGCGGAGTTCGATCGATAGGGAGGGCGCCGTCCCTGGGGGGTGCCTCGTGCGCCGTTCCCCATATGAGTGTTCGGCCCTGGCCGCGTGTGTATGAGACCGCGCGGCCGGGGCCGTTTGCGTGAAGAAACCCTGACCGCCCCCGCATGCGCGCGAATCTCGGCTAGACTGTTTCGGTACCGCCATGACAAAAAGGGAGCCGCCACATGCGCCAGGGTTTCGATAACGATATGTACATCGCCAGCCAGGCCGAGCACATCAAGGAGCGCATCGCCCAGTTCGGCGGCAAGCTCTACCTCGAGTTCGGCGGCAAGCTGTTCGACGATTTCCACGCAAGCCGCGTGCTGCCCGGCTTCGAGCCCGACAGCAAGTTTCGCATGCTCAAGAGCCTTGCGGACGACGTCGAGATCATCATTGCCATCAACGCGAATCATATCGAGAAGAACAAGGCCCGCGGCGACCTCGGCATCACCTACGACGAGGATGTCCTGCGCCTGGCCGACATCTTCCGGTCCAGCGGTTTCCTTGTGGGCGCCGTCGTGCTGACCCAGTACTCGGGCCAGCCTGCGGCCGACCAGTTCCGCCGTCGTCTCAACATGTTGGGCATTACGTGCAAGCTGCACTACCCGATCGAGGGGTACCCGCACGATATCGACCTTATCGTGAGCGAGGAGGGTTACGGCAAGAACGAGTTCGTGGAGACCACGCGCCCGCTCGTCGTGGTGACCGCCCCCGGCCCCGGTTCCGGCAAGCTCGCCACCTGCCTGTCCCAGCTCTATCACGAGCACAAGCGCGGCGTTGCCGCCGGTTATGCCAAGTTCGAGACTTTCCCCGTGTGGAACCTCCCGCTCAACCATCCCGTCAACATCGCCTACGAGGCCGCCACGGTCGATTTGGACGACGCGAACATCATCGATCCGTTCCACCTCGAGGCGCACGGGCAGACCACGGTCAACTACAACCGCGATGTCGAGGCGTTCCCCGTGGTTAAGGCCCTGATGGAGAAGATTTTGGGCGAGAGCCCGTATCAGAGCCCCACCGACATGGGTGTCAACATGGTCGGTTACGCCATTTGCGACGATGATGCCTGCCGCGAGGCCGCGCGTATGGAGATCGTGCGTCGTTACTTTACAGCCGCATCCGATGTCAAGCGCACCGGCAGCGGTCAGGAGCAGGTGGACAAGCTCAAGGCCATCATGCAGAAGGTGGGCGTGACCAACGACCAGTCCCCAGCGCGTTCCGCCGCGTTGCTCAAGGAGCAAACCACCGGCGCGCCCGCCGGCGCCATGGTCCTGCCCGACGGTTCCGTGGTCACGGGCAAGACCTCCACGCGTCTGGGCGCGGCGAGCTCACTCATGATGAATGCGCTCAAGGCCGTGACCGGCGTCGACATGGAGCTCGAGGTCATCTCCAACGATGCCATCGAGCCCATCAGCCGCCTCAAGACCAGCCAGCTCGGCAGCGCCAACCCGCGCCTGCACCCCGAGGAGACGCTGATCGCCCTGTCCATCACCTCCGCATCCAGCGAGATCGCCGAGCGCGTGCTCGCCGGCCTGCCCAAGCTGCGCGGTTGTGATGCCTTCTTCTCGGTGATCATCTCCAGCTCCGATGAGGCGCTTTTCAAGAAGCTCGGCATCAACGTGTGCTGCGAGCCCAAGTTCGAGCGCAGCGGGTATTACCATCGATAGGCCCGTCCGCATACATGCGTCTTGACCGCCCGCCGGTCCGCGACCCCGAGCAGGGTGTCGAGGACCGGCGGGCGTCTTACAATGGTCGAGTCGAAAGGAGGCGGACAGGCGTGACCGAGCTTGAGCGCTGTCGAGGCGAATACTTGAATCACCTGACGGTCGAGCGCAATTTGGCCGCCAACACCATCGCGGCGTACGAGCGCGACCTCAGAGCCTACCTTGCCTTTCTTGGAGAGCGCGGAACGCGCCGCCCGGATGATGTGATTCGCCGCGATGTGGAGGATTTCGTGGCCGCCAAGCGCGCCGACCATGCCGCGGATGCATCGGTGAACCGAGCGCTTTCCGCCGTCAAGGGGTTTCACCGGTTCATGGTTCGCGAGGGTCTCTCTTCGGTCAATCCCACGGCCACGTTGCGCGTTCCCAAAATGGGCGACCATCTGCCCGATGTGATTTCAATCGAGGCTGCCGAGCGCTTGCTCGACCAGGATTTTCCCGCAACGGCCGCCGGCATGAGGGACCGTGCGGTGCTCGAGGTGCTGTATGGATGCGGCCTGCGCGCCAGCGAGCTGTGCGGCCTGGACGTGAACGAGGTCTACCTGGATGAGGGATTCGTGCGCGTGATGGGCAAGGGCTCCAAGGAACGTCTGGTCCCGCTTGTGGGTACGGCACGGCGGGTTCTCGGTACCTATCTCGCCGAGGCGCGCTCGGAGCTGTTCTCCCACACGCGATCGGCTTCGGCGTCGGCCGCGGTGTTCTTGAATATGCGGGGCACGCGCCTTTCGCGTCAAAGCGTCCATGCGATTTGCGAGCGCTACGGCCGTATGGTCGGGATCGAGGGACTGCACCCGCACACCCTTCGACACTCCTTCGCAACGCATATGCTCGCAGGCGGTGCGGACCTGCGTGCCCTGCAGGAGATCTTGGGGCATGCGGATATCGCCACGACGCAGATTTACACCCATGTCGACCGCACGCAGCTGCGTGAGGTCTATCTGGCGGCGCATCCGCGCGCCTAGGATCGGGAGGCGTTTCGCGTCTTCGCCGGCGCGGGCTCGGTGGGGGCTGCGACCACAAGTCGGGCACAATTTAAAAATCGCTTCAACCTCAACTAGAAGGTTTAACCTGGGGAAACGGCATCGAGGAGTGGTGCCGCATGTCAGTCAAAACACAATATCTTGTGTTCAGAGCAACATTTGTTCGCTGCCTCGTTTGGGGTCTGTGGGGGATAGTGGGGGAGTGTGGGGGAGAAAGTGGGAAAAAGTGTTGCGAAAGGGGGATAGGCCCCATAGAATTGAAAGCGTCGACGGCGGGGTGGCTCCCGCATATGCCCACGAGTAAGCCTAAGGGGGTGCGCGCCAGTGTATTTCAACGGTACCTACGATCGAAATCTCGATGCGAAGGGACGTTTGTCACTGCCGCCCGCCTTCAAAAAGCAGCTTGAGGAGCATGTGCGCGTCCTTCCTGCCCCTGAAAAGGAAGTCGACGCCCTGTACGTGTTCACTGAGGACACGTTCAAGGTTTGGCTTGACTCCGTGTTTGAGGCGAAGGGCGGGTTCGATCCCACCAACCGCTCTCATCGCATGGTCAAGGAGGCTCTGTACGGCGCGGCAATCACACTTGAAATAGACTCCGCCGCCCGCATCAGCCTTCCCGAAGCCGCCCGTAAGAAGGCGCACCTCGATCGCGAGGTCACGGTCGTCGGCAGCGATGACCGTCTGGTGATCTGGGATCGCGAGACCTACGCGGCACGTCAGGCCGAGACCGAGGACATCCTCGCGGACTTCTTCGACTAAAGGAGACGCCCTCACATGGACGCGAACAAGGCAGCAGGTACGTTGACACCTGAATATCGGCATGAACCCGTCATGCTCCAAGAAGTGCTCGAGCAGCTTCGGCTCAAGCCCGGCTCGGTCGTGTGTGATTGCACGCTCGGCGGCGCCGGCCATTCCGTCAGGATGGCCGAGCGCGTGGGCTCGGAAGGGCTGCTGCTCGGAGTCGATCAGGATGACATGGCGCTCGCGGCAGCGGGGAAGCGGCTTGACGCTGAGGCCCCCGATACGCCGCACAAGCTCCTGAAGGGCAACTTTGGGGACTTGGATGAGCTCCTGTGCTCGGCGCAGGTGCCGGGCGTCGATGGATTCCTCTTCGACCTGGGCGTCTCGAGCCCGCAACTCGATATCCCTGGTAGGGGTTTCTCGTACAACGAGGATGCCCCGCTCGACATGCGTATGGATCCGGGAACCAACACCCTAAACGCAGCTGAGGTCTTGAACACCTATACCGAAGCCGACCTCGCCCGGATTCTTCGCATCTATGGGGAGGAGAAGTTCGCCCGCCAGATCGCGCGCGAGGTCGTGCGCCGCAGGCAGGAGAGCCCGCTCGTCTCCACGGGAGATTTCGTCGATGCCATCAAGGCCGGTATCCCGGCGGCTGCCCGCAGGCACGGAGGCCATCCGGCAAAGCGCAGCTTCCAGGCAATCCGCATCGAGGTCAACCATGAGCTCGATGTCCTTGAGCGCGGCCTCGAGGCCGCGATTCGCTGGCTGAACCCCGGTGGCCGCGTCTGCGTCATCTCCTACCATTCGCTGGAGGACCGCATCGTGAAACGCCTGTTCCAGGAGCTTTCGAAGGGTTGCACCTGCCCGCCGGACATTCCGGTGTGCGTGTGCGGAAACGTGCCGATAGTCAAGGTCACCACCCGCAAACCCCTGGTTGCCACGGCCGAAGAGGTCGAGCGCAACCCCCGCGCCAGATCGGCCAAGATCCGCTGCGCCGAGCGTTTGTAGCTCGACCGCGCTTCACGGCCCCGGCGCATGTCATTTGTTATCTTCGCCTTAAGGAGGGCCGCATATCATGGGTTATTCCACCTCAAACGCAGCATATGCCTATGATATGCGGTCCGAGGCGTATTCGGCGCCCGTCGCGCCCTCCCGTCCGAGCCTCGACGTCGTCCATGGCGCCGGCCGCCAGGCGAGCCAGGACGTCAGCCCTCAGTTCATCCACTGCGTGAAGGTGTTCGCCGTGCTCATGACGGTCTTCGTCGTCCTCGGCCTGTTCCGCGTCACCGTGGCGGGTTTCACCGCCGCCTCGCTCAACAGCGCCGCGACCCTTTCGAACAACCTCACCACCGCGCAGGAGGAGAGCTCCGATCTCGAGGTCATGCGCTCCGTGTACGGCTCATCCACGCGCATTCGCGATCTTGCGGAGGGGTACGGTATGGTTGCGGCCGAGGGTGGCGTGACCCTCGATTTCACCGAGTACGTAGACGCGGCGGCACAGTAGTAGGCGAGAGCACCCATGCCCCAAGATAGATACAACGGACGCGGCTCCGGCCGCACGGGCCGCCCTGCCAGGGGCGGTTCATCGCGTGATGCGCGTAGGTCCCCGCAGGGCGGCCGGACGCGCCGCGCCGCCTCGAGTCGCGCCTCCGAGCGCCGCGGTGCCGACGCACCTTCCGGCAGGCTTTCAACAGAGCTCGTCTCCCGTCATGGCTTGCTGGCCGGCGGCTTCCTCGCCGCCTCGGCGATCGTTCTCGCACGCCTTTCCGAGATACAGGTCTTCAACACCGATTGGTATCGCGAACAGGCAAATGCTCGTCGCGTGTCGAGTCAGACCCTCTATGCGAAGCGCGGCACGATCTACGACCGCAACGGTACGGTGTTGGTGTCGAGCATCGAATGCAAGAATGTCTATTTGAACCCGTCGCTCATCAAAAAGAAGCAGCGCCGCCGTGCGATCGACGCCCTCGTCGACGTGCTGGGCATGGATGAGGACGTGGTCGAGGACCTCGTCGATCGCGAGGGCACCTTCGTGTACGTCAAGCGCCAGGTCGATGAGGAGGATGCGGAGCTTCTTGCCAAGAAGGGCATCGCGGGCATCGAATTCGAGCCGGCGATCAAGCGCGTGTATCCCAACGGCAGCCTCGCCTCCCAGGTGCTCGGCGTCGTGAACGTCGACAACGAGGGCATCACGGGCCTCGAGAAGCAGTACAACGAAGTGTTGACGGGCGTGAACGGCTCGCTCATGCGCGAGCGCGCCCGCGACGGCTCGTTTATCGCCGGTGGTGCGTACGAGAAAGTCCCGGCCCAAGACGGCATGGACATCGTGCTCGGCATCGACGCCAACGTGCAGCGAGTCGCCGAGGACGCCATCGCAGAGGCGGTCGAGCGCGTGGGAGCCACGTACGGGTCGATCATCGTGACGGACCCCACGACCGGCGAGATCATCGCCGCGTGCTCCTATCCGACCTACGACCCCACGGATCTGGCGTCCGCTTCCAACGCTTCCATGAATCTGCGCGTCGTGACCGACGTCTACGAGCCCGGTTCGGTCTTCAAGACCTTTGTCTCCGCCGCGGCTATCGAGCACAAGGGGCTGACGCCCAACACGACGTTCGATGTCCCCGCCGAGGTCCTTGTGGGCAGCGATATCGTTCGAGATGTCGATAAGCGCGGCGCGGCTATGACGATGAGCCTGCGCGAGATCCTTCGCCGCTCCTCCAACACCGGTATGGTCCTGGTGGGCGAGAAGCTCGGCGCCGATGCGTTTTCAGAGTATGTCATCGACGGGTTTCAATTCGGCAAGTCCACGGGCATCGATTTCCCGGGTGAATCGCTCGGTATCATCAAGAAGCGCTCGGAATACGACGGCGCGTCGCTGGGTTCCATGTCGTTTGGTCAGTCGCTGGCCGTCGAGCCCGTTCAGATGGTCCGTGCGATGAGCGCGATCGCCAACAAGGGAGTTATGACGACCCCGCATTTCCTCAAGACCCGTGCGGGCGAGGAGGTCGACTGGACCGACGGCGAGCATCGCGTCCTGTCCGAGGAGACGGCCGCCAGCGTCGCAGACATGATGCTGACCGTCGTGGACGAGGGCACGGGCATGGACGCCCAGATGCCCGGTTATGAGGTTTCGGGCAAGACCGGTACCGCCGAGCGCGCCGGCAAGGACGGTGGATACGAGGAGGGCAACAACATGGCTTCGTTCATGGGATTTGTCTCGACCAAGGATCCGCGCGTCCTGTGCTACGTGACTCTCGACGGCACGGCGGCCATGTCCTATGCGGCCACGCCGGTGTTCCGCAAGGTCATGGAGGAGGCCCTGCCCGCCCTTGGAATCAAGCCGACCCGATAGGTTCACACGCCCTGCACCACCTGGTGCGGACGGCGCGGTACCATACCAGGTTGCACGGTAAGCGCTTCAGAAAGGTTGCCACCCATGGTGGAGATTGCAGTCAAGTACCTTCAAAGCACCACGGGTGCCCGCTTCGTGGCGGGCGATCCGGATCGGGTTTGCCGCGGTGTCGAGATCGATTCGCGCGCGGTTGCCCCCGACGCCGTGTTCGTCGCGTTCCCCGGTGAGCGCGTCGACGGCAACGCGTTCGCCCCTGCGGCCATCGAGGCCGGCGCGGGTGCTGTCGTCATGACGTGCGAGCCCACGCGTGAGCTTGTCGATCTTGCGCTCGAACATGGTTCTTCCATCCTCGTCGCCGACGATCCGACCGAGTTCCTCCTGCGCCTGGCCCAGGGCTATCGCGCGCGCCTGCGCTGCACGGTCATCGGCATCACGGGTTCGATCGGCAAGACCACAACCAAGGACGTGCTCGCCGCATGCCTCGCCAAGCGCTATCGCGTGCATGCCACGGCCGGCAATTTCAACAGCCTGATCGGACTGCCCCTTACCATCCTGTCCGCTCCCGCTGACACGCAGATGCTCGTACTCGAGATGGGCATGAGCGATTTTGGCGAGATCGAGCGCCTGTCTCGGTGCGCCCAGCCCACCTTTGGCATCATCACCAAGGTCGGCACTTCCCACATCGGCATGCTCGGCAGCCGTGAGGGCATCGCGCGCGCCAAGGCCGAGATCGTGTCCGGCATGCCCGCCAGCGCCGAGAATTTCGAGGGCAACCATTCCGCCCTCGTCCTGCACGGCGAGGACGACTTCACGCCGTTCATCATCGAGAACTTCGCCCGTCCCGCCGGCCTTGACGTGGTGCTTGCCGGCACCTCGACCGATGACGACGTCTGCGCGACGCATATCGAGCTGGACGAGGACGGATGCCCCGTTTTCGACCTCACGTTCGAGGACGGCTCGAGTTTCAAGACGCGCCTTTCCGTTCCCGGTGCGCAGTCCGTTCCCAACGCGCTGTTCGCCGCTGCGGTTGCCCATCGCCTCGGTGTGCCCGGTTTTGAGATCGACGAGGCTTTTGGCGAGCTCCAGATGACCGGTCGCCGCACCCAGGTGCGCCATGCGGCGTGTGGCGCTCGCGTGATCGACGACTCGTACAACGCCAGCCCCGAGTCCATGGCCGCCGGCCTCAACCTGTTCTCAACGCTGCCCTGCACGGGTTCGCGCATCGCCGTTCTCGGCGAGATGGGGGAGCTGGGTGATGACGCCGAGCGCCTCCACGCGCTCGTCGGCGCCTATGCCGCGGCCAAGCGTCCGTCGATGTTGATCTGCGTGGGCGGCGAAAACGCCCGGGTGATGGCGGACGCGGCGCGTCTCATGGGGCTCGATGAAGGTGATGTCCAGGTCGTTCCCTCCTGCGATGCGCTGATCAGGCGTTATGCGGGCGTCATGGGCGAGCGCGACCTCGTATTGGTGAAGGGCTCGCGTTTCGTCGGGCTCGATCGTTTCGTGGAAGAGGTGTGTGCCGATGCTCGGTAACCCTGCCTATCCCACCTATCAGGTGTTCCTTGCCATTCTCGTCTCCGCGCTCATCGCGGGGCTTGTCATGCCCCTGTGGATTCGCCTGCTCAAGATCGACGGCATCGGTCAGCAGATCCGTGCCGACGGCCCGCAGTCGCATCTCGTGAAGGCCGGCACCCCCACCATGGGCGGTGTCATCATCCTCTTGGCCGTGTGCCTGACCTGCCTGATCATGGCCAAGCCCACGACCGAGCTTTTTCTGGCCGTCGGCGCGATGCTCGCCACCGGCGCCCTGGGCCTGTTCGACGATGTGACCAAGGTCGTGCAGAAGCGTTCGCTCGGCCTGACGCCCACGGGCAAGATGATCGGCCTTACCGCCATCGTGCTCGTGTTCTTCGTCATCGCGGTCAACTTCTGCGATGTCGGCGCGGCGATTCGCTTCCCGGGCGGCTTCGCCATCGACTTGGGCGTGCTCACGTCGACGTTCACCTTCGGCGATACGGTCATCAAGATCCCGTGGCTCTACCTCATCTTTGTGTTCTTGCTGCTTGCGGGCATGTCCAACGCCGTCAACCTCACGGACGGCCTCGATGGACTCGCCGGCGGTACGGTTATGATGGCCATGCTGGTCATGGCGGCCATCTGCTTCCTGCGCGGTGACGTCAATCTTGCCATCTTCTGCGCGGCCTGCGCCGGCGGTTGCATCGGCTTCTTGTGGTACAACGCCTACCCCGCCCAGATCTTCATGGGTGACACCGGCTCCCTTGCCCTGGGCGGTGCCCTGGCCGCCGTCGCCGTGCTTACGAATACCGAGGTCGTCTCGCTCGTTGTGGGTGCCCTGTTCATCGCCGAGACCCTCTCCGTGATGATCCAGGTCATCAGCTTCAAGGCCACGGGCAAGCGCGTCTTCCTCATGGCCCCCATCCATCATCACTTCGAGAAGAAGGGCTGGGCAGAGACAAAGGTCGTCATCCGCTTCTGGATCGTGTCCGCTGCGTGCGGTGCCCTCGGCCTCGCGCTCTTCTTCCAGCTTGGTTAGGAATACCTATGCCCCTGCCGCAACAATTCACGCTGCTCGTTCTCGGACAGGGCGGCACGGGTCTCGAGCTCGCCTCGTGGGCTGCGTCTCATCTTGGTGAGCGTGTGACGTCCGTGACTGTGTATGGAGGGGCTTCTTCGGCCCCTACCGAGCGCACGACCGCTCTCGAGACGGCCGGCGTCGCTTTCGTCTACGGCACCGAGGAGGTCGCCGGAACATTCGATATCTGCGTCGCGAGCCCGGGGATATCCGAGTTCTGCGAGTTTTTCCGCAGCGCGCGTGCCGCCAGCTCCCAGATCATGGGAGAGCCCGAGTTCGCATGGCTGCTGTCGCCCGAGCGTTGGTGCGCAATCACCGGGACCAACGGCAAGACGACGGTCACGAGTCTGACCGACGAGCTGCTGCGCGCCTCGGGGCTCGACAGCGTCGCGGTCGGCAACATCGGCAACGCTCCCATCCACGAGGTGGATCGGCGCGAGGAGGGGGAGTGGTTCGTCGCCGAGCTCTCCAGCTATCAGCTCGCCACGACCGAGGCATTCCATCCGCGCGTCGCCGTGCTTTTGAATCTCTCGCCCGACCATCTCGCCTGGCATCGTTCGCATGAGAACTACGCCCTGGCGAAAATCCGCATGTTCAAAAATATGGATGACGGCGATACCGCCATCGTCAACATCGAGGACGAGGGTCTCGCACCGTATCTCGACCGTATCTGCGACGTCGGGCGTCGCGTTTTGCATCTCGGATTGGCCGACGACGGCGCCGCAGACGCCGCGTTTGTGCGCGACGGCGTGCTCACGGTTCGCATGGCGGGCGCGGAGCATGCGCTTGTGCGCGTTGACGAGCTGCGCATCGTGGGCGCCCATAACGTCCTCAACGCGTTGGCGGCGTCCGCTGCGGCGCTTGCGTGCGGCGCCTCCGTTGTGGGCGTTTGCTCCGGTCTTAGGGAGTTCAAGCCCCTTCCGCATCGACTTGAGCCCGTCGACACGGTCGACGGCGTGCGGTATGTGAACGATTCCAAGGCCACGAACACCGACGCGGTCCTCACCGCCCTTGCCGCCTTTGACGGCGCGCGCATCGTCCTGCTTTTGGGCGGCTCCGATAAGGGGACGCCGCTTGAGGAATTCATGGCAGAGGTCGCCTCCCGGGTCGCCTGCGTGGTCTGCTTTGGCGAGGCACGCGAGCGCCTGCGCACGGCCCTCATGGATGCTCCCGGCGCGGCGGACATCGATATCGCCGAGGCTGAGGATCTGCGCGATGCCGTCGATGTGGCACGTTCGCTCGCGCAGCGCGGCGACACGGTCCTGCTTTCGCCCGCCTGCGCGTCGTTTGACGAGTTCTCCGGTTTTGAGGAGCGCGGCGAGGCATTTCGTTCGTATGTGGCCGATTTGGCCGCCCTGTCCGAGGCGGAGGCCTAGGAATCGTGTGGTTCTCTAAAGCAAAGGAAGGCGCAGCCGAGTCCGAGGCCCCGTCCGCCGGCGCGCGTTCGGCAGCTCGCCCCAAGGTCCGCCGCCGTGCCACGGCGACGAGTCATTCCGACTGGGGCGAGAAGTACATCGCGGGTGTTCCCGCCCGCATCATGCGTCCCCGCTTGGTCTTCCTGTCCTGCCTCATCGCCATTTGCATGTTCGGCTTGCTCATGATCTACTCGGCATCTTCCGTCGAGTCCCTGCAGGAGAACGGCAGCTCGTGGTTTTTCCTGTACCGCCAGGCGATCTTCATGTTCATCGGCTTCGTGCTGTTCGCCATGATCGGCAGTAGGTTGCTGCCGTGGTCGCTCTTTCGATCCAAGCTCGTCTGGGGAGTGTGGTTCGGAGTGCTCGTGCTGCTCATCGCGGTGCTTTTCGTCGGCCAGGGCGCCGAGGAGTGGGGCGCTTCGCGCTGGATCGACCTCGGAATCTTCAACCTGCAGCCTGCCGAGGTCGCCAAGCCGGTGATCATCGTCTTGACGGCCAAGATCTTCGCCGATTACTTCGAGGACGGCACCATCGACACCCGTGCGTTCCTCATCCAGATGCTCATCATGCTCCCGTTCCCGCTGTTCTTGATCTTCAGGGAGCCCGATCTGGGCACCACGATCATCATCGCGCTGACGGTGTTCGCCATCGCGATCCTGTGCGGGCTTCCCTGGCGCGTGGTCGCATTCGTCACCATCGCCGCGTTCGTGCTCGGCGCCGCCGCCATCGTCACCTCGCCGTATCGCGCCAAGCGCTTCCTCGCCTTCTTGGACCCGTGGAGCGACCCGTACGACACCGGCTACCAGGCGACACTGGCCATCATGGCCTTTGCCTCGGGCGGCCTGTTCGGCCGTGGCATCGGCAACTCGACGATGAAGTATCACTATCTGCCCGAGGCCCACAACGACTACATCCTCGCCATCATCGGCGAGGAGCTCGGTTTTGTGGGGACGGCCATCTTCGTGTTGGTCTTTGTCGCCATGATCATCGCCGCGTTCTACATCTGTCGCGAGGCGCCGACGCTTCACGCGCAGCTGCTGGCGAGCGGCTGCACGATCATCCTCGCCGTGCAGTTCCTCATCAACGTTTTCGGCATCCTGGGCGTCATGCCCATGACCGGCAAGCCGCTGCCGTTCGTGAGCTACGGCGGCTCGTCGATCATCGCCTCGCTCGTGCTCGCTGCGCTGATATTCCGCGTCTCGGTCGAGAGTAACGTCGAGACCGCGGCCGATCGCCGCCGTTCCGGCATGGCCGTGATGGGGGAGCGCTCCGCCCGAGCATCTGCGCGCCGTTCCGCGGGCTCCGGTGACGATGTGTCGGGCCATATCGGCCGCAGTACCGCCGGCGAGGCCCGCGTCCGTTCGACCCGCCGCGACGGGTCGGCTCCTCGAGCGGACCGCGCCGCTTCGAGTCGATCGGCGCTGAGCGTCTACGACGGCGGCCGGCAGGGCCGCAGTGAAGCGTCGCCGACCCGCCGAGAGCCGCGCGGCACCGCGGGTGGTTACGGCCGTATCGACCTTGGGTCGGATGCCGGGGAGCGTCTTCGCCCCCGTCAGGAACGCCCGCGAGTCGATTATCGCGGTGTTACGGGCGGAAATGCCCCGCGCCGCTCGGGTGACGGGCGCCCGCCCAGGGGGATGAACGATCGGGAAAGGGGTCGTTATGACCGATAAGCGTCAACTCACCGTCGCCATTGCCGCGGGCGGTACCGCGGGCCACGTCAATCCGGCATTGGCCCTTGCCGACGAGCTCCGCGACCGGGGGCATGAGGTCCATTTCTTCGGAGAGAGCCGCCGCTTGGAGGGCACGCTCGTGCCCAAGGAGGGCTTCCCGTTCCATCCCGTCCACGTCACCGGTTTCGATCGCCGCCGCCCCTGGACGCTCGTGACCGCGCTCGTGCATTTGTCACATGAAGAGCACCGCTTGATCGAGAAGTTCGGTTCGGGCGAGCTTCCCATGCCCGATGTCGCCATCGGATTTGGTGCCTACCTCGAGCTTCCCCTTATGCGCGCCGCCGCGAAGCTGGGGATTCCGATTGCCTTGCACGAGCAGAACTCCGTACCGGGTCTCGCGAACAAGCGCACGGCCAAGTCCGCGCGTCTCATAGCGCTGGGGCAGCCCGCCGCCGAGGACGTCATGCGCTCCTGCGCCGGACGTTCCTCCGAAGTGGTCTTTACCGGCAATCCCGTCCGTTCGAGCGTGCTCGAGGGCGACCGATCTCGCGGCCGCGTCGCGCTCGGCATCCCGCAAGACGCCACGGTCCTGCTGGTATTCGGCGGCTCCCTCGGCGCGCGCCACGTCAACGAGCGCCTGGCCTCCCTTAAACGCGAGCTGCTCGCCATCGAGGGGCTGCACGTGGTCCACTCCACCGGGAAGAACGGCTACGACGAGACGCTTCAGGCCCTCGACCTCACCGACGCCGAGGCCTCTCGATGGCGCGTGATGCCCTACATCGACGATATGGGCGATACCCTCGCCGCCGCGGACCTCGTGGTCTCACGCGCCGGCGCGTCGTCGGTGGCCGAGATCGCCGCGCTCGCGGTCCCGTCCATCCTGGTTCCGTATCCACTTGCGACGGCCGATCATCAGACCACCAACGCCCGTTTGCTGACCGATGCCGGCGCTGCGGTCAAGTTCTCCGATGATGATATCGACGGAGACGCCTTCCGCGATGAGCTGCTCGGATTGCTGGGGGATGCGCCGCGCCGTGCCTCCATGCGCGAGGCCGCACGCGGGTTGGCACAGGATAAGGCGGCCGCCATGCTTGCCGACCTCCTCGAGGGGATCGCGTAGGCGCGACAATCGAGCTGCACTTCATCTGGATTCGTCCGCGAAGGGATTGTGACCGTGCGCATCCGTCTGCGGGTGCGCCGGCGATGGCGTATACTTAATGAGTTTATGTGTACGAAACGACGAGGAGCTGCCATGCCGTCCATCGCTGTCCCTGAGGCGACCACCGCCCCGACCTTCAAGAGCGCCCACTTCATTGGCGTCGGCGGAGCCGGCATGAGCGGCATCGCGCTCGTTTTGCATGAGCGCGGCTGCAGGGTTACCGGTTCCGACCTTAAGACCTCCCGCTACATCCGCCAGCTCACCCGCGCGGGCGTTCCGATCCATGTCGGTCACGCCGCTTCGACCATCGATGAGTTCCAGCCCGACGTCGTGGTCGTCTCGACCGCGATCCCCGAGACCAACCCCGAGCTCGTGCGCGCCCGCGAGCTCGGCATTCCCGTGTGGCACCGCGCCAAGATGCTCTCCGCGCTCGGCTACGGCCGCACGACCGTCGCGTGCGCCGGCACCCACGGTAAGACGACCACGTCCTCCATGGTCGCCACCATGCTCGACCGCATGGAGCTCGACCCGAGCTTTTTGATCGGCGGTGTCGTGGAGGGTTACGGCACCAACGGCAAGAACGGCGACGGCGAGTACTTCGTCGTCGAGGCCGATGAGTCCGACAGCTCCTTCCTCTACCTCGACCCGCACGTGGTCATCGTGACCAACATCGAGGCCGACCATATGGACCACTACGACTCCTTGGAGCAGATCGAGGAGACCTTCTGCACGTTCATGGGCCTCGTGGGCGAGGATGGCACGGTCATCGTCTGCGGTGAGGACCCGCGCCTCGTCGAGCTGGCCCGCTCCTGTGGGCGCACTGTGTTCACCTACGGCGAGGGCGACGGCATGGACGTGCGCCTCAACCCGGCGGCCACGCGCCATGCCTTCGGCTCCGACTTCACCGTCACCCTTCCCGACGGTTCCAAGCGTGAGGTTTCCATTAAGAACAACCCCGGTCGCCATAACATGCTGAACGCTACTGCGGCCCTCACCGCCGCTTACGTGCTCGGCCTCGACACCGAGCGCGCCGCCGAGGCCCTCTCCACGTTCGAGGGCGCCCGTCGTCGCTTCACTCAGGTGGGCGAGGTGCGCGGTGTCACCCTCGTCGACGATTACGGTCATCACCCGACCGAGGTCCGCGCCACGCTCGCCGCGGCCAAGTCCCTCGACTTCCAGCACGTCGATGTGGTTTTCCAGCCGCATCGCTACTCGCGTCTCCAGGCGCTGTGCGACGACTTCGTGGACGCCTTCGCCGATGCCGACACGGTCATTCTCGTCGATGTCTTCCCCGCGGGCGAAATGCCCATCCCCGGTGTCACCAGCAAGATGCTGGCCGATAAGATTCGCGCCGCCCATCCCGGCAAGTCCGTCTACTACGTGTCCGATCATGCGGCGCTCATGGCTCGCATCGACGACGTCGCCCAGGCCGGCGATCTGCTCATCACGATGGGCGCCGGTGACATCACCACCGTCGGCCCCGAGTATCTCGAGCACGTCGCGAACGAGGCAGAGTAGCCCATGGGTGCGTTCAACGCGATGATGGCCCTCTCGGGCATGATCGACACGGATGTCATCGAGAACGAGAAGCTCGCACGCCACACCAGCTATCGCATCGGCGGTAAGGCCGACCTCTTCGTGACTTGCCACAGCTACCATTCGCTGCGCCGCACGATCGAGGTGTTGGCCCGCGAGCGCGTCCCGTGGGTCATCATCGGCAAGGGCTCGAACCTGCTTGTCGCGGATGCCGGGTATCGCGGTGCCGTGATCACACTCGGCAGTGAGTTCTCCCGCTTCGTGGTCGGGGAGGACGGTTGCACCATCACCGTTGGCGCCGGCGCGATTCTGGCCCGCCTGGTGAACGAGGCGCTCTCGCGCGAGTTGACGGGCCTCGAGTTCGCCGTGGGCATCCCGGGCACGGTTGGAGGCGCCATCTCCATGAACGCCGGTTCGCGCACCGAGTGGATCGGTTCGCTCGTCCGTGACGTGGTCACGTACAAGCCAGGCGAGGGCATCCGTCATTATTCCGGCGAGCAGATCGCGTGGGGGTACCGCCTCTGCGGTCTTCCCCACGACGAGATCGTGCTCGAGGCTACGCTCGAGCTCGGGCAGGCGACCAAGGACGATATCCGCGCCCGGATGGAGCGCGCCCTCACGCGCCGTCGCCGTACGCAGCCGCTGGGGGTTCCCTCGTGTGGGTCGGTCTTCAAGAACCCGCCCGATCGCGCGGTCGGCGCCATGATCGAGGAATGCGGATTAAAGGGTTTTTGCCAGGGCGGGGCGGAGGTCTCGTCGGTTCACGCTAACTTTATCGTGAACAAGGGCGCCGCCACGGCGGCAGACGTTGAGGCGGTCATCCGCCATGTGCATGCGAAGGTAAGGGAGACGTATGGGGTCGAGCTTCAGCCGGAAGTCAAGTTCCTCGGCTTCTAAGACGCCGAAGCCCACGTATCGTCGCGCATCCGCGGCGGGCAAGGGCCAGGCCTCGGCCCGTCCCGCCTCGTCTGTATCGCCAAAGACCCCGCGTCCGCGGACCGCGCCCGCAAAGGTCGTATCTCGCCCTGCCGCCAAGCCGCGCGCGGTGGCCAAGGCGGTGCCTGCGGCCAAGGCCGCGCCAAAATCGCTGAAGTCCGTCGGAGAGAAGACCGTCGCCGGCATCAAGGGCGCTGGCAAGGTCGCGGCCAAGCCCATCGCCAAATCCCCCCTCAAGCAAGCTGCCCCCGCGGTCAAGATTCCCGCTTCCAAGCTTCCCAAGGCTGCGAGCCCCAAAACGGGTGCCGTTGCGGGTCCAAAAAAGGCCGTGTCGTCCGTCATGGCTTCCGCGGCGTCCGCTGCGGGTGGCCTTGCCGGCCGCATCCCGCGGCCCAAGATCAATCCCGGCAAGGCCCTCGTCGTCATCGGCGTCGTATTTGTGCTCTTCCTCGCCGGCTTCATCCTGGCCAATTCACCGTTGTTCGCCGCTACGGACATCCAGGTCAAGGGTTCCGACCATGTTGAGGTCGAGACAGCGCGCGCCCTCATCGAGGTCCCGGAGGGCACCACGATGTTCAATGTCGACGAGAAGGCGATATACGACTCGCTCAAGGCGATTCCCTGGGTCAAGGGAGTCGATGTCAAGCGTGAATGGCCGCACACCCTCGTCGTGACCCCCGTCGAGCGCAAGATGCGCGCCATCGCCTTCATAACCGCCGACGAGGTGGCATGGGCGATCGGCGAGGACGGCACGTGGATCGCGCCGTTGAGCCTGGTTGTTGCCGTGGATGCCGAGGGTAACGAGGTCGCGCTGAACGACGACGGTTCGGTGCCAGAGGGCGCAGCGCAACTGCCCGCGTTCGAGGCCGCGCTGCGCATCGCGCAGGACTCCGGCAGCCTGCTGCTTACCGACGTCCCGAGCGACATTTCGCCCAAGGGGGGAGAGCCGGTCAACGCCAAGGTCGTCCTCGCCGGTCTCGATTACGCCAATGGCTTCTCCGACGAGTTCGTCGCACAGATCAAGGACATCTCCGTCGCATCGGTCGAGGCCATCTCGGCCAATCTCGTATCCGGTGTGGAGGTCTCGCTGGGCAAACCGCAAAACATCGTGGAGAAGGAGCGCGTGGTGACCAAACTCCTCGCCGAGCATCAGGGGGTCACGTACATCAATGTGCGTGAGCCCGGCGCCTACACGTTCCGCAGCACACCGCTGTAGGACGCGCAGTCCGCATTCGCGCAGCTACCGCTTGCGCTCGGTGAACGGTCTCGTAGCTATACCTGCGGAAATGGCAAACGTTCCACATTCTGACCAGCGCGGTTTGACTTACATCCGTGTTTTGTGCAAACATAACACGGTTTATCTCGACTTTTAATCTCTACTTGAGGGTTAACGTCGTGACGATCGCCTGTAGACAGGCTTGCCAATAGTAGTGTTCGGAGGACCGCACATGCACGAGAACGAGATCAACAACTACCTTGCTGTCATCAAGGTCGTCGGCGTGGGCGGCGGCGGCACGAACGCCGTGAACCGCATGATCGAGGAGGGTATCCGCGGCGTCGAGTTCGTCGCCATCAACACGGACGCCCAGGCCCTCGCCATTTCCGATGCGGACATCAAGGTCCACATCGGCACCGACATCACTCGCGGTCTCGGCGCTGGTGCCAACCCCGAGGTCGGTCGCAAGGCCGCCGAGGAGAGCCGTGACGATATCGCCGAGGCGCTCGCTGGCGCCGACATGGTGTTCATCACCTGCGGCGAGGGTGGTGGCACCGGTACGGGCGCCGCTCCCATCGTTGCCGACATCGCGATGAACGACGTGGGCGCGCTGACCGTTGCTGTCGTTACCAAGCCGTTCACCTTTGAGGGCCGCAAGCGTAAGAACTCCGCCGAGGAGGGCATCAAGACGCTCGCCGAGTCCGTCGACACCATGATCGTCATCCCGAATGACCGTCTGCTCGACATCGCCGAGAAGAAGACCACCATGCTCGAGGCCTTCACCACGGCCGATGGCGTTCTGTCCCAGGGCACCCAGGGTATCACCGACCTGATCACCGTCCCCGGCGTCATCAACCTCGACTTCGCCGATGTTAAGACGATCATGAAGCAGGCCGGCACCGCCATGATGGGCATCGGCGTCGCTTCCGGCGACACTCGTGCCGTCGATGCTGCTCAGCAGGCCATTTCCAGCCCGCTGCTCGAGAGCTCCGTGGACGGCGCCACGCGCGTCCTGCTCTCCATCGCCGGCTCCAAGGACCTCGGCATCCAGGAGATCAACGACGCCGCCGATCTCGTGGCCAACGCGGTCGATCCCGACGCCAACATCATCTTCGGTACCGTCGTGGACGAGTCCCTCGGTGACCAGGTGCGCATCACTGTCATCGCCACCGGCTTCTCCGATTCCAACGTGAACCGTCAGGACGAGCTGTTCGCCGCTTCCAAGGCTCCGCGTTCCGACCGCGGCTCCGAGCCCACGGCCGCTCCCGCCGCCACGCGCAACATCGGCGGCACCGAGCTCCCGAACTTCGGCAACGATCAGTTCGAGCTGCCCGACTTCCTCAAGCGCGGCAACTTCTAAGGCAAGCGGGCCTTCCGGCGACATTCGTCAAGCTTGAGTCATGGGGTGAGCGGTGTATCCGCCCACCCCATTTTCATGCCCGCTTCGATTGGTTGGAACCGTCTCGGGCGATGCCTCGCCCGCGTCGACGCTTAGCCGGCCGTCTGAAAGTGGTCGCGATGTGCTCTGCTGTTGCAAAGTGGCATATCGCGACCAAAAACACCCCTATTTGCAGCAAGAAATGGTCGAGAATTGCCGCGCTGTGACAACGTGGCAATTCTCGACCATTTCTCTCCGGCCCCTGTTCAATTGCGGGACGCGGTGTTCGGATCGCGGATTGCGGTGACTGGGGGGGGG
>Scrappy_p2__coassemble_748_pt1 | contig 29016 bp, 23 predicted proteins | sample Scrappy_p2__metabat2_high_PE_013 | metagenome-assembled genome bin Scrappy_p2
TTTGAGCACCATTCTCTCTTCTCCCCTGTCAACTCGATATCCTCGAGCACCCTGTGGATCTCCGCAAGCGCCTTACGTGAATAAGCAGCCTTCACATAGCGGATGGGATTTGCGCTCCCCGGCGCGTACAACCCCGAGACGCCCTTTCCGACATAGCGATCTCTAATACACCGATCGGCAACGCGCCCCACGAACTCCATGCGATGAGCCAACTCGGCTTGACTGACCGAGCGAGCTGCACACATGCCCGAACCCGCCGGCAACCATGCCGCGATTTCATAGGCTTCAAGAACCATGCCGTCATAGACCGCCAGAGCAAGATGGATTCCCTCTACCTTACTTTTGTCCACACGCCAAAACCCTCGTGTTACCTCATACAACTCAAAATCGGACATTCCGTTTCGGTAGAGCTGGTTGACCTTGACCAAGACCGCATCTTCGAGAAAATCCGACTCGGCCAGTTCTCCGTGATCAAACCTCGCGTCGAGCTCCGAAACCTCTATCCGCCCATATAGGCTCGATTCATGACCCGCCTGCTTGTTTGTCAGATTCTTCAGTCCAAGTAAGTCAATTGCCGCCGCCTCGACTTTATATGCGGCCTTCTCATCAAGGCCGAAAGCCAAAATCTCGATGAGAGGTTGCCTGCCACGCGCTTGTATCTCGGCAATCTTGCGTGCCTTATCGCTTTCGGAACCGTCGTGCAAATGAGCGAATGCCCTATTGTCCTTTCCTTTGCCAACATAAAAAGGAACTTTAGTCACGGGATCAGAATATATATAGACGTAATACCCAAGCGCTTCGATTGTTTTTGGAGAAAACTTATCCACTCTGAACTCGATTCATTCGAAAAGAGGCGACCATGACCAGTGAACTACGACAAGCGATTGTAGATAGCAGCAAACGAGCAACGGGGCAATGACAGGCAGCTTTGAAACGTGGGCTGCACCCACGTCAATTTGGCAGAACGCCGTCAAACCAGCCTCACATTAAATACTGACAAATCCTTCGTACTCAAAATAGCAGAAGGCTCGCATGCGGGCGCACACGAGCCTTCTGAGCATTAGCCTGTAGGATGATTTGGAACCGTTTAGTTGTAGCTCACCGTCTGCTGGGAGTCCTTGACCACGACGTCGTGGGCGCCGCCCTCGACGATGGAGGTGGCGGAGACGAGGGTGAGACGGGCCTTGTCCTGCAGCTCGGGGATGGAGAGCGCACCGCAGTTGCACATGGTGGACTTGACCTTGTACAGGGTGCCGTTCACGCCGTCCTTGAGGGAGCCGGCGTAGGGCACGTAGGAGTCGACGCCCTCGACGAAGGAGAGCTTCTGGGCGCCGCCCAGGTCGTAGCGCTGCCAGTTGCGGGCGCGCGCGGAACCCTCGCCCCAGTACTCCTTCATGTACTGGCCGTTGACGTTCACGCGGGACGTCGGGGACTCGTCGAAACGGGCGAAGTAGCGACCGAGCATGAGGAAGTCGGCACCCATGGCAAGCGCCAGGGTCATGTGGTAGTCGTAGACGATGCCGCCGTCGGAGCAGACGGGCACGTAGACGCCGGTCTCCTCGAAGTACTCATCGCGGGCGCGGCAGACGTCGATCAGCGCGGTGGCCTGGCCACGGCCGATGCCCTTGGTCTCACGGGTGATGCAGATGGAGCCGCCGCCGATACCGACCTTGATGAAGTCGGCACCGCAATCGGCCAGGAAGCGGAAGCCGTCGGCGTCGACTACGTTGCCCGCGCCGACCTTGACGGAATCGCCGTAGTTCTCGCGGATCCACTCGATGGTGCGCTTCTGCCACTCGGAGTAGCCCTCGGAGGAGTCGATGCACAGCACGTCGGCACCGGCCTCGACGAGCAGCGGCACGCGCTCGGCGTAGTCGCGGGTGTTGATGCCCGCGCCGACCATGTAACGCTTGTTGGCATCGAGCAGCTCGTTGGGGTTGGTCTTGTGGGAGTCGTAGTCCTTGCGGAAGACGATGCCGACCAGATGGTCGTTGTCGTCGACGACGGGCAGGGCGTTGAGCTTCTTGTCCCAGATGAGGTCGTTGGCGTCCTTGAGGGTGATGTCCTTGTCGCCCACGATGAGCTCGGCGCGAGGGGTCATGAACTCGGAGACGAGCTTGGAGTGATCATCGCGGCTGGGGCGGTAGTCGCGGCTGGTGACGATGCCGAGGAGCTTGCCCGTGGGGGTGCCGTCATCGGTAACGGGCATGGTGGAGTGACCGGTGCGGTCCTTGAGCTGCATGACCTGCTCCATGGTCATGTCGGGCGTAAGGGTGGAGTCGGACTGCACGAAACCGGCCTTGTGGTCCTTGACGGCCTTGACCATGGCGGCCTCGGACTCGGGGGTCTGGGAACCGTAGATGAAGGAGATGCCGCCCTCGGTGGCCAGGGCGACGCCCATGTCCACGCCGGAGACGGACTGCATAATGGCGGAGACCATGGGGATGTTCAGCGTGATCTCGGGCTCCTCGCCGCGCTTGAAGCGGGTCAGCGGGGTCTTGAGGGAGACGTTCGTGGGAACGCACTCAGCGGAGGAGTATCCGGGGACGAGCAGATACTCAGAGAAAGTATGGGATTCACCAGGGAAAAACGTTGCCATGTCGCTCCTTCGACTCTTTGCTGCCGACGCGGCGGCGACTCCTTGCCGCCGTGCCATTCGCTCCCGATACAAGTGGGGGTATTGTAGCGCAGAGCCACTGCTACAATGGCTCTCGTTACCAGACTTCAAATGGTCTGCCCAATCTCAATGTCTCTCCGACGCCGCCTTCGGCCAATCGACACACCCGCCCGCATCCCGGATTCGTGTAAGGGCGCCTCGATGCCGCCCGAAAAAGACGCAAGGATCTTATCGGCGATGGCGCGGGCCCTGCGCCATCGCGACCGTACCACCAGCTTGGAGCCCATATGTCGCTTTCCGCCCACGCCCGACTCACCATCTCCGACGACGACCGCGACCTGCCCGGTGCTTTCGGCGGCGGGTGCGCCTCACTGCTGGAGGGCGTCGCCGAAGAGGGCTCGCTCAACCGTGCGGCGAAACGCATGGGCATGGCGTATTCCAAGGCGTGGAGAATCGTACGCGAGGCCGAGGGGCATCTGGGCTGCGAACTGCTCGCCCGCGACGGTGCGCGCGGCTCGGTGCTCACCCCTGAGGGCGAACATGCCCTCCACGCCTATCGAACCCTCCAGGCAGAGCTCGACGCGATGATCGCGAAGCGCCTCACCGAGCTGTTTTAGCCACCTCGGGCACGAGCGCCCTCCTGGCAAAAGCTCGGACAGGGCAACTACAACCCCAAAAACGCCTTGATGCCGATCAGGATGAGCACGATGGCCTCCTACGGCTGCGGAGGATTGCGGAACCAGCGCATGGCCTGATCGAGATCGTCGGCTATAGCGAGGGGGTCATCGAGGCCGGCGAATATGCGAACCGCGCTCCCCTGCCACCCATCGCGCGCATGCAGGCGCGTGCGGGGTCCGCCGGCGTGGCAATCTCGGCCGCTGAGACGACAGCGCCCGATGAAATCCCCCGCCGTGGCGCCCCAGTCCCCAGGGAGCTCGAAATCGACGGCGGGGCCGAAGCCGTGACGCAGCACGCGCTCAGCCAGCGAGCGATCGGGATGTGTGGCGAGACCGGGGTAATCGACCCGGACCAAACCATCACAACAGGCAAGGTACTCAGCGAGGGCGCGCGCATGATCGAAATGGCGCTGCATACGCGTCGAGACGCTATCGAGTCCATGGGCGATGACCTCGAGATCGGCCTGAGCCAACGCGCAAGAAGGCTGGTCCCCCACGCGAGCGACCGCGCGAGCACCACGTGCGGAAAGCGCAACCACCTTGCGATCGAGTAACCCGCCAGCAACGCGGTCGAGCGCCTCGCACTGCACGTCGGCACCAAGCTCGAAAGCATGGCAACCGAAATGCGACGGCACGGTGATGTCAACCCACATAAGACCGCCGTGGGCATGAACCTCACGAGACCCGGCACGGACATCCGCCACGCGAAGGCCCGTGCCGCCGACCACATCAGCCAAACGGTCTTCGTCCGCCATGACGCCAAGGCGCGCGAGCGCCTCGTCGACGCGATCGCCGTACACGAAGACGGCGATCTCGGCGCAAACGAGCTGCGCATATCGGGTCTCGAGTTCCTGTTGAGCCATCACGCTGAAACCGCCCTTCCTCTCCTGGACAGTGGGCCCGAAGCATAACGCACGCCGCGCCGAGCCCGTGGGGCCCGAGGCGGCGTGCGCATCATAGCGATGAACCCGGTTGCGTCCTACGCGCGCGTACGGGTCTCCTCAACGACCTTGGCAATGAACTCATCGACGGCCATCGGAACGGTCTCGTTGGAACGGTCGCGGACGGAGATGTTGCCGGCCTCGACCTCCTTCTCACCCAGGATCAGCATGTAGGGCACGCGATCGACGCCGCGGGCCTCGCGAATCTTGTAGCCGATCTTCTCGTCGCGATCGTCGCACACCACGCGGATGCCGGCGGCCTCGAGCTGCTCGGTGACCTGGTGAGCGTAGTCGCGGCTCTTCTCGGACACGGGCAGGACCTTGACCTGCATGGGGGCGAGCCAAACCGGGAACTTGCCGGCATAATGCTCGATCAGGATGCCGATGAAGCGCTCGATGGAGCCGAAGCACACGCGATGCAGCATGATGGGGCGCTTCTTCTCGCCGTCGGCATCCACGTAGGTGAGGTCGAAGTTCTGCGGCATCTGGAAGTCCAGCTGCACGGTACCGCACTGCCAGGTGCGGCCGAGGGAGTCCTCCAGGTGGAAGTCGATCTTGGGACCGTAGAAGGCGCCGTCACCCTCGTTGACCACGTAATCCATGCCCAGCTTATCGAGTGCGACCTTGAGGCCCTCCTCGGCGGCGGCCCAATCCTCATCGGAGCCCATGGAGTCCTCGGGGCGGGTGGAAAGCTCAACGTGGTACTTGAAGCCGAACTTCTGGTACACGGAGTCGATCAGGCGCACAACGCCCACGATCTCGTCGGTCAGCTGCTCGGGCGTGACGAACAAGTGCGCGTCATCCTGGTTGAAGCAGCGGACGCGGAACAGGCCGTGCAGGGCGCCCCTGAGCTCGTGGCGGTGCACCAGGCCGATCTCGCCGGCGCGGATGGGCAGCTCGCGGTAGCTATGCGGCTTGGAGCTGTAGACGAGCACACCGCCCGGGCAGTTCATGGGCTTGATGCAGTACTCCTCGTCGTCGATCATCGTGGAGTACATGTTGTCCTTGTAGTGGTCCCAGTGACCGGAGGTGAGCCACAGGCTCTTGTTCATGATCTGGGGCGTGGAAATCTCGACGTACCCAGCCTTGTGATGGATCTCGCGCCAGTAGTCGAGCAGGGTGTTCTTGAGGACCATGCCGTTGGGCAGGAAGAACGGGAAGCCGGGGGCCTCGTCGCGCATCATGAACAGGTCCATCTCGCGACCGATGCGGCGATGGTCGCGCTTCTTGGCCTCCTCGAGGAGGGTGAGGTGCGCCTCCAGCTCATCCTTGGTGGCGAAAGCCGTGCCGTTGATGCGCGTGAGCATCTTGTTGTTGGCATCGTTTTTCCAGTAGGCGCCAGACACGCCGGTGAGCTTGAAGGCCTTGAGGGCCTTGGTATAGGTGAGGTGCGGTCCGACGCACATGTCGATGTAATCGCCCTGCTGGTAGAAGGTGATGCGAGCGTCATCGGCCAGGTCACCGATGTGCTCGACCTTATACTTCTCACCGCGCTCCTCCATGAGGGCGATGGCCTCCTCGCGGGGCAGCTCGAAGACCTGGAACTTAAGGTTCTCCTTGACGATCTTCTTCATCTCGGCCTCGATGGTGGGCAGATCGTCCTCGGAGATCTTCTTATCGCCGAGGTCGACGTCGTAATAGAAGCCGTTGTCGGTCGCGGGACCGTAGGCGAAGTCGGCCTCGGGGTAGAGGTGCTTGATGGCCTGGGCCATGATGTGGGCGGCGGAATGGCGGATGACGTGCTGGGCCTCGTCGGCCTCAACCTCGGCCACGGAGCCGTCGTTGTACAGTGCCTTCATATCTAGAACCTTTCCGATACGGTGCATTACCTCTGTAACTTTTCCAGTGTACCTGTTTGCCCGCGCAATTGCGCCTCCAATCCAGAAGAGCGCCAAGAAGCACGGAATAGGAACGCACCCGCCATCCAAAGGGTGACGGGTGCGTTACGGCGCGGTTCATCGGCCCCGTGCGGCGCACGGGGGAAGCTCGCGCCTATTGGATGTGAGTTCGGCAGAAGGGGCAGACCTTCCAGTGCGCCTCCAGCGGGCGCTTGCACGTGGGGCAGACGTTGCGGACCTGCGTGTTGCACACCGGGCAGACGATGAAGTCCTTCTCGATGGTGGTGCCGCAGTTGGGGCAGCTGCCATACTGGGCGAGCTGACGCTCGCGCAGCGCCATGTCGAGCTCCTGCTCCTCGCGATCCGCCACGTAGGACGCCGGGCGCATCACGATATAGGCCATAAGGCCGACGAACGGGACGAGGGCGAGCAGGCCCCAGGCCCAAAACGCCTGGACGCCGCGACGCTTCGCGTCGATGAAGACATACACGACGGAGAGCAGGTAGAGAGCGACCACGAAGGCGATGAAGCCGTACATGGCAAACATCAACTGCGGGGACATGAGCTCCTCGATGTACTTGGACATGAGCCTCACCTTTCAGCCGGTTGCGAGATTGCAAAGCTGTTCATAATCGCACCGTATTGTATACCACCCGCCCCCTCATCGGAAACGACCGGCAACCGCGCACGTTAACGACACAGCGGGCCCGTCGACCACCGCGACCGCGCGGCGCCGGGGCCGTTTGCGGACCTAGCCGCCCGCTCGCCCGATTGGCCCTGGCGAAGATAAACGACACGCGTAGCATTATTTGTTGACACTTTGTCTATAGAATGCACCGGCTGCGAGCCCATGGACACACGCCCGGTGCTCAGACGGGAGCAGCACCATGGAACCTAGGTACGACATCGCCATCGTAGGCGCGGGCATCACCGGTTGCGCCATCGCACGGCAGCTCGCGCGATACGACAAGACGATATGCCTCATCGAGGCGACCGACGACATCGCGCTCGGGGCATCGAAGGCCAACGGCGGCCTGATCCACGCCGGATACGACCCCGCCCCCGGGACGATGAAGGCGAAGATGAACGCCCGCGGGTGCGAGCTGTACGGAACGTGGTCAAAGGAACTCGGTTTCCTGTTCCAGCGCACGGGCTCCCTCGTTCTCGGCTTTACCGACGAGGACCTCGCCACCCTCGAGCACCTGCGCGACAACGGCCTGGCCAACGGCGTCCCCCACCTCGAGATCGTCGGCCCCGATCGCATCGTCGAATTGGAACCGCGCGCCAATCCGGACGCCACCTGCGCCCTATGGTGCCCCTCCACCGGCTATGTCGACCCGTTCGAGGTTGCCATCGCCGCAGCCGAGAACGCCGTAGCCAACGGAGCCGCCTTCTTGCGCGGCGCCCCAGTAACGGCTATCGACCGCCCGCAAGAGGGAGGGTTCGTCCTCTCCACGCCCAAGGGAGACGTCCGATGCGAGATCTTGATCAACGCCGCTGGCAGCGGCGCAGGCGAGATCTCGCGCATGGCCGGAGATCGCGGGCTACGCATGGTATGGCGCCAAGGCAACATCGCCGTGCTCGACAAGGAGCCCCGCGCCATCATGCCGCTCTACCCGGTGCCGACCCCGGTTTCCAAGGGCGTCATCGTCACGGGAACCGTGCACAACAACACGGTCATCACCGCCACCGCCGAGATGCGAGAGCAAGGCGACAAGGACACGTACGCCGGCGATGTGGAGGCCCTGCTCTCCGGCGCGCGCAAGCTCGTACCAGACCTGGATACCCGCCGCGTCGTCCGCACCTTCGCAGGGGGCCGCGCCGTACTTGAGAAAACGAACGACTTCCTCATCGAAGCCTCCGAGTCCACGCCTGGTCTGTTCCACGCCGCAGGAATCCAGTCCCCCGGCGTCGCAAGCGCACCGGCGGTTGCCGAGCGCATGGAGCAGCTCCTGCGCGAGGCGGGCGTTGAGCTCGTCGAACGCGCCGATTGGAACCCCATCCGCCGCATGCCGGACGACTTCGACCTCGCCCCCCTCGAGCGCAAGGAGGAGCTCATCGAGGCGGACCCGGCATGGGGCCGCATCGTATGCCGTTGCGAGACGGTGCCGGAGGCCGAAATCGTCGCCGCCATCCACCGCAAGCCGGGCGCCATCTCGGTCGAGGGCGTCAAACGCCGCTGCCGCGCCGGCATGGGCCGCTGCCAGAGCGGCTTCTGTCAAAGTCGCGTCGTGGAGATCCTCGCCCGCGAACTCGGTGTCGCCCCCTCCGAAGTCCCGCTGGAAGACACGGGCTCATGGATCGTCGACGGACCGCTCAAGAACCCGGGCGCCCACATGGGCGCCATCGCCGAGGAGGACTGCTAGCATGGCTCAGATTAAAACAGGCGATTACGACGTCGTCGTCATCGGCGGCGGCCCCGCGGGCATGGGAGCTGCCCTCGCAGCGCACGAAGCCGGCGCGTCGACCGTAGTCATCGAGCGCAACGAGCATCTTGGCGGCATCCTGCGCCAGTGCATCCACCCCGGCTTCGGCCTCACCCATTTCAAAGAAGAGCTCACCGGCCCCGAATACGCCCAGCGTTTCATCAACCGCGTGCGCGAGGCCGGCATCGATGTCATGCTCGGGTCCATGGCGCTCGGCATCGACGAAGGCGGGCGAGAGGACGCGGCGCACAGCGTCACCGTCATGGGCGAAGACGGCATGGTCCGCCTCACCTGCCGCTCGGTGGTGCTCGCCATGGGCTGTCGCGAGCGCACCCGCTTCGAGATCAAAATCCCGGGCAGCCGCCCCGCCGGTGTGTACACCGCGGGCCTCGCCCAGCGTTACATCAACATCGAGAACCTGCGCCCCGGACACCGCGTCGTGATCTTGGGGTCGGGCGACATCGGTCTCATCATGGCGCGTCGATGCGCCCTGGAAGGCCTCGAAGTCGAGGGCGTCTACGAGCTCATGCCCTATGCCAACGGGCTGCACCGCAACGTCAAGAACTGCCTTGAGGACTTTGGGATCCCGCTGCACCTATCCACCACCGTCACGCGCGTGATCGGTCGAGACCGCGTCGAGGCCGTCGAGGTCTCGAACGTTGGAGAGGACCTCTCCCCCATCCCCGGAACCGAGCGCATCATTCCCTGCGACACGCTGCTGCTCTCCGTTGGCCTCATCCCCGAAAACGAGCTCGCCCGAGCCGCCGGGGTCGAGATCGACCCGCGAACACGCGGCGCACGCGTGGATCAGGACCTGCAAACGAACGTCGACGGCATCTTCTCCTGCGGAAACGTCTTGCAGGTACACGACCTCGCCGACAACGTCACCGCCGAGGCGACGCGCGCGGGAGCGGCCGCGGCCGCCCACGCCCTCGGCACGGCGAGACCCGATGTTCTCTCAGAGGCCGTGACCCTCGAGCCCGGCGGCATGGCCGGCTACATCGTGCCGGCGCGCATCAACCGAACGGTCGCCACGAAGGCGTTCTTCCGCGTGCGTCGCCCCCTCGAGCACGCCCAGCTCGTGATCCGTGCGGGCGATGCCGTTCTCTTCCGCGGCAAGACGCGCGACTACAAGCCGAGCATCATGGAAGCGGCCCCCATAACGCCCAAGATGCTCGCCGCCGTGAAACCGGGCGAGACCCTGACCGTATCCATCGACCCCGTGGAAGAAGCGTGATGTCCCATGACGAGCACTGAGACGTTCCACTGCACGACCTGCCCATCCGAATGCCTGCTCACGGTATGCGTGGAGCGAGACGGGGACGGAGTCGCGCGCGTCACGAGCGTACATGGCAACCGGTGCCCGCGCGGCAAGCGCTTCGCCGAGCAGGAAGTCGTGTGCCCGATGCGCATTCTGGCCACGACGGTTGTGGTCGATGGCGGAGACGAGCGCCTTGTCCCCGTGCGCACCTGCTCCCCCATTCCCCGCGCCCTGCACAAGGACGCCATGGAAACCATACGGGAGCTGCGCGTTTCTGCCCCCGTGCGCATGGGAGACGTCATCGCCGCCAACCTGCTCGACACGGGCGTCGACCTGGTCGCGAGTATGGACGTAGGACTCGCATAGGCTTCCGCACGCCGGCACAGTCGCATAGAAGATTTGAACGCAACCCTTAGGCTCAACCTCAGCTTGAGGGTTGCCTTATACTGATACCGTCAACGAGAAAAGGCGGTTGTTACATGGCACGTGCCACCATGAGAGGGATTTGTACGCACAGAGGGCGGATCGCCTGCGTCGCTGGGCTCACGGCGGCACTCGCCCTGGGCGCCGGCATACCCGCGCTCACGGGCACGCCTGAGCCCGCACTGGCCGCAACGGCGGCGACGCGCGGCGAGCTCGCCTCCCTGCAAAAAGAGGTCTCCCGTGCCGCCGGCACCTACGCCGACGCCACGTCACGCGCCGCCGAGCTCAACGAGCAGGTGCGAACGGCCGCCGACGATATCCTTCGCATTGAGCAGGAGCTCATGCCGCAGGTGCAGAACCGCGCCGCCCTGGCAGCGCGCGAGCTGTACAAACGCCATGCGTCCAACGGCGGCGCCCTCTCCATGCTCCTCAACGCCGGTTCCTTCGCCGATTTCCTCAGCATGACCAAGTACCTGGGCACCGTGCAGAGCGCCAACATCGCCGCTCTCGACGAGCTGCATGCACTCGAAGACGAGCTCAACGGCAAGCTCGCGGAGCTGAGCTCCGCGAAAGACGAGGCCGACCTGCAACTCTCCCGTGCGCAGGACGCGCTCGACACCGCGCAATCCGCAGCCGCCAAGATCCAGGCGAAGGCGAATGCCGAAGACGCCGAGGAGGCCGAGATCGCGCGTCAGGCCGCCGAGCAGGCGGCCCAGCTGCAGGCGCAGCAAAACGCGAGCCAGAACAGGCCCAGCGCTCCGGCACCCGGCACGGGCTCAAACAACGCCGGCACCACAACCCCGCAGGCACCCGACACACCGGCGGCGCCCAAGCCCGAAGACACCACCACGCCTCCCGCGCCCCCGGCGCCCCCTGTAACGCCAACGCCTCCGGCGCCGCCGGCCATCACATGGAAGACGGGCGTGGCGTCCTATTACGGCATCGGCGACGGATTCATGGGCGGCACGACCGCTAACGGCGAGACGGTCACCGAGACCTCGATGGGCATCGCGATGCTCAACGTCCCGTTCGGCACCCGCGTCGAGATTCGCTATGGCGGCCGTTCGGTGATCGCCTATGTGAACGACCGCGGCCCTTATGTGCACGGTCGCGTGATCGACATGCAGCCCGCCGTGGCCCGCGCCCTGAACTTCCTGAGCGTGGGCGTGGCGACCGTCCAGTACCGCTTCCTGTAGCGAGGATCGCCCTTACCTGAGCAGACCCGCGACCTCGCCCGCAAGCGTGATGGTGCCGGCCGCGATGACAGGCTCCCCCGCCTCCGTGAGGGCGTCGAGCGCCTCGCGAACCGAGGGGTAGATGGCGATGACATCCGTATGCGGACGATTAAGCGCGTCGAGCTCACCGTAGACGAGCTGGGCGAGCTCCCCCGCAGGCAGGGCGCGATCGCTCGCCGTGGCGCTCACCACGATACGGGGAAACTCCGGCACGAGCACATCGAGGATGCCCCGTACGTCCTTGTCCGAGAGCGCGGCGACCAGAAGTACGGGCCGCGCTTCGCGCTCAGGCTCGGCCTCGCGAACCGCATTGATGAAATTCTCGCAGCTCTGCGGATTGTGGCATGCATCGACCAATACGAACGGCTCAACGCGGACCACGTCGAAACGACCCGGTATGGGGCAGGACTCGAGAGAGACGGCGAGCGAGGACGCATCGAGCGGGCGGCCCAGATACCCTTCCGCCAGCGCTATGGCACAGGCGGCGTTCTGCGGCTGGTAAGCGGGTTTGTGCATTGAGACCTCGTACGTGGCACGAGCGGTCTCGGTCGAAAACGAAACCGTGCCGTCGATGCCCACGGGCAATTCGATGACCATATGCTCTACAACCCAGGGCACGACACCGCAGGCGTCGCAACGTGCGCGCATCACGCGCTCGACGTTCGGCTCATGCGTGCCCTCGCCGAGCACGACCGTGCGACCGGGCTTGATGACCGCGGCCTTCTCGCTCGCGATCTCCTCGAGCGTATCGCCCAGGATATGCGTGTGATCGAGCCCGATGCCCGTGATGGCCACGGCCACGGGGTCGGTGGCGCTCGTGGCGTCCCAACGACCGCCCAGGCCCACTTCGAGCACGGCCACATCGACTCTCGCCTCGGCGAACACGACCATGGCGGCCGCAGTCAGGAGGTCGAACGGCGTGATGGTGTAGGTCGGCTCGCCCGAGGCTGCGCGGCGTTCGTTCACTCGGCGGCCCGCCTCTGCGGCAGCGGAGACACCGTGCGCGAACGCAGAGGGGCTCACCACGCCGCCATCGACTTCCATGCGCTCCTCATAGCGCACGAGCTGGGGGGAGGTGTACAGCGCCGTTCGCAGTCCCTCTCCGCGCAGAATCGCCGCGGTGAACCGAGTGGTCGACGTCTTGCCGTTGGTTCCTGCAACCTGGATGCAATCGAAGTATTCGTCGGGCCGACCGAGCTCATCGAGCATATCGATGACAGTCTCAAGCAGCGGGCCCGCCTCGCCGACGATCTTTCCGGTGTCGGCGGCGATTGTCACCGCCCGCTCGTAGGAAAGCTCCTCGAACCCGAACGGCACGACATAGGCACCTTCGCGCTTCATATCAATCCCCTATTCGCGCACATCGCGGCCGTAGACGAACCAATAGGCGGCCGCCACAGCCGCACCTCCCACAATGTTGCCGAGCGTGACGAACATGAGATTGGATACCATGCCCGCAAGCGGGATCGCACCGACGCCCAGCATGGACTGTGCGGCAACGCCCAAAGGAAGGAAGAACATGTTCGCAACGGAGTGTTCGAATCCCAGCACCACGAAGGACACGACCGGTAGAATCGTCGCGGCGAGCTTGTCGCACACCGTCTTGCCGGCACTGCCCATCCAAACGCCCAGGCACACAAGGACGTTGCACAGGACGCCGCGCGCAAAGGCGGTCACAGGGTCGAGCGAGGCCTTGGAGAGTGCGACGGCATAGGCGAGCTCGCCCACCGAACCCTCCTGCATGGAGAGGAATCCCGAGGCGAGAAGCAATGCGACGGCGAGCAGCGCGCCCACGGCGTTACCCGCGTACACGACGGCCCACTTGCGGACCATCTTCATCATCGGGTACCGACCGTCGAGCGCGCCGATGAGCATGAGGCAATTGCCCGTGAACAGCTCGGCACCGGCGACGAGCACGAGAAACAGGCCCAGGCAAAACGCCAGACCGCCCAGGATGAGCGACACCGACGGCGAAAGCGTGGAATCCGCCCGGACCATCAGCATGAAGGACGCACCGAGCGCGACGAAAGCGCCCGCGAGGATCGCGAGCACGAACGCCCTCCCACGCGTAAGCTTGGCCTTGGCGAACCCGATGTGGACGAACGCCTCCTGAGTCTTAGCCGGCGGCAGCATCACCGTGCCGGTCTCGTTTTCCGCCATCATTTCCCCCTGTTCCGTATGCAACACAAACCCCGCCGCAACCGATGCGGCGGGGTTCGAATCAACGTATGGACCGATTACTCGAAGTCGGCGAGCTGGGCCTTGACCGCAGCGATGGTCTCGGTGAGCTCGGCGGCGCGCTCGCGCTTCTTGGCGACGACCTCGGGCGCGGCCTTGGCGATGAAGCCCTCGTTGCCCAGGGTGCGCTCGGCGGCGGCGAGCTCCTTCTCCGCCGTGGCGAGCTCCTTGTTCAGGCGGGCCTTCTCGGCGTCGAAGTCGACCAAATCGCCCACGACGACATAGGCGTCGAAATCGGCGCCGGCAAGTGCGATGGCGGCTGCGGGCTTCTCAAAGCCCTCGGAGGCGCGCACGGAAAGCTCGCTGATGTTGGCCAAGCCGCAGATGAAGTCGGCCATGCCCTCGATGGCCTCGGCGACCTCGGCGCTCGCGGCCTTGACGACCACGGGCAAAGCCTCCTTGGGGCTCAGGCGGTAGCGAGCGCGGGTGGAGCGGGCGTCGGACACGACGGCGCGTGCGAGCTCGAAGGAGCGCTCGGCCTCCTCATCGATGAAGCGCTCGAAGGCCTCGGGCTCGGGCCATGCGGCGACCATGAGGGCCTCGGCGCGCTCGATGACGCCATCCTCGTTCATATCCAGCCAGCTGGCGGGCATCTGATCCCAAATGGCCTCGGTGACGAACGGCATGAGCGGGTGCATGAGGCGCATCGACGCATCGAGCACGAAGATCAGGTTGCGCTGGGCCTGCAGGCGCGCCGCATCGTCCTTGAGACGGGTCTTGGTGACCTCAACGTACCAGTCGCAGACCTCGTTCCAGAAGAAGTTCTGGACGCCGCGCGCCATCTCGCCGAAGGTGTACTTCTCAATACCCTCGGTCACCATGCGCGTGGCCTTGGCCAGGCGGCTGAACATCCAGGCATCGGCCGCGGTCTCGGCGACGGGCTCGCCCGGGGTGTAGCCATCCATGTTCATGAGCAGGAAACGGCTGGCGTTCCAGATCTTGGTGACAAAGGAGCGGGCCTGCTCGGTACGGGCCGAACCCTTGAGGGCCTTCGTCTTCTTATCGATGTCGGCGTCGAACTTGACGTCCTGGTTGGTGGTGCACAGCGTGAGCAGGTTGTAGCGCATGGCATCGGCACCGTACATGTCGATGAGGTCCATGGGGTTCACACCGTTGCCCTTGGACTTGGACATGCGGCTGCCGTCCTTGGCGAGGATCGTGGGGTAGATCACGACGTCATGGAACGGGACCTCGTCGAGGAAGTACAGCGAGCTCATGACCATGCGGGCGACCCACAGTGCGATGATGTCGCGCGCGGTGACGAGCGCCGTGGTGGGATGATGGCCCTCGAGTTGCTCGGGATGCTGCGGCCAGCCCTGCGTGGCGAAGGTCCACAGCTGGGAGCTGAACCAGGTGTCCAGCACGTTCTCGTCCTGGTGGACATGGGTGCAGCCGCACTTGGGGCAGACCGTCACGTCGTCCATGCAGGCGTCCTCCCAGCCACACTCCTCGCAGTAGAACACGGGAATGCGGTGACCCCACCACAGCTGACGGGAGATGCACCAGTCTTTCAGGTTCTCCATCCAGGTGGTGTAGGTCTCGGTCCAGCGGGCCGGGTGGAAGGTCACGCGACCATCCTGGACGGCCTTGAGCGCGGGCTCCTTAAGCTTGTCCACGGCGACGAACCACTGCTCGGAGAGCCAGGGCTCAAGCGTTTGGTCGCAGCGGTAGCAATGCATGACGGAATGATCGTGCTCATCCACGTGATCGAGCAGGTCGTGCTCCTCGAACCACGCCAGGACGGCCTCACGGCACTCGTCGCGCGTCATGCCGGTGAACTCGCCATAGCCCTCCACGACGACGGCATGCTCGTCGAAGATGTTGATCTTCTCCAAGCCGTGGGCCTCGCCCATCGCATAGTCGTTGGGGTCGTGCGCCGGGGTGACCTTGACAAAGCCGGAGCCGAAATCGGGGTCGACGTGCCAATCGTCGAAAATCGGGATCTCGCGGTCGACGATGGGCAGCTTGACCGTCTTGCCCACGAACGCCGCCTTCTCGGGGTCCTTGCTCGAAACGGCGATACCGGTGTCGCCGAGCATGGTCTCGGGGCGCGTGGTGGCGACGACGATGTACTCCTGGCCGTTGACCGGCTCGGTCAAGGGATAGCGCAGGTGCCAAAGGTGGCCCTTCTCGTCCTTGTACTCCGCCTCGTCGTCGGAGATGGCGGTGGTGCAGTCGGGGCACCAGTTGACGATGCGCTTACCGCGATAAATCAGGCCGTCATGGTACCAGTCGCAAAAGACCTTGCGGACCGCCTCGGCGTACTCGTCATCCATGGTGAAGCGCTCACCATCGAAGTCGACGGAGCAACCCATGCGCTTGATCTGCTCGACAATGGTGCCGCCGTACTCGTGCGTCCAATCCCAGCAGGCATCGAGAAACTTCTCGCGCCCGATCTCCAGGCGGGAAACACCCTCGCTCTTCAGCTTCTTATCCACCTTGGTCTGCGTGGCGATACCGGCGTGGTCGGTGCCGAGGATCCAGCGGGTGGAGCGACCGCGCATGCGGGCCATGCGGACGATGGCATCCTGGATGGAGTCGTCGGTAGCGTGACCCATATGGAGGATGCCCGTGACGTTGGGCGGCGGGATCGTGACGGTGCAATCGCCCACGCCCTCGCGGCGCTTGTAGTAGCCGCCGTCGAGCCAATTCTGCAGGATAGCCGGCTCGTTGACCGCCGGATCGTAGTTCTTGGGCATCTCTTCTGCCATAGCCATGCTCCCGAAGAGTCGAAGTTTGCGTAATTGCTCAACAGGATAGCACGTGGGAGATGCGCTTTGGAGGCTGGCGCGCCATTGCTCACGGGCAAATCCCGTCAAGGCATCAAAAGAAAAACGGCTGACACATGGCCAGCCGTTTCAAAGATAGACAACGCATGCATGCGCGTCGAAGATGCTAGTCGAGGTCGATATCGGACCCGGCATAGACGCGACGCGGCTGCTCCTCGCCGCGAACCGCCGCGGCGGTAACGACGACACGGAGAACGCCCTCCTCGCTCGGGAGGTCGAACATGGTCTGCTGGAGCAGCTCCTCGCAAATCGAACGCAGACCGCGGGCACCGGTTTTGCGCGCGAGTGCCTTCCTGGCGATCTCGTGCAGCGCGTCGGGCTCGAATACGAGCTCCACGCCCTCGAGGGAGAACATGCGGCGATACTGCTTGACCACGGCGTTCTTGGGTTCGGTGAGGATACCCACAAGATCGTCCTCGGAAAGGGCCTGGGTCTGCGTGATGACCGGCGTACGGCCAATGAACTCGGGGATCATGCCGAAGTTGTTGAGGTCCTCGGGCAGAACCTGCTTGAGCAGGACGTTCTCGTCCTTGGACGTGGGGCCGGCGATCTCGGAGTTGAAGCCGATGCCCTGGTTGCCAACGCGATCGGAGATGATCTTGTCCAAGCCCACGAACGCGCCGCCGCAGATGAACAGGATGTTCGTGGTGTCGATCTGCAGGAGCTCCTGCTGCGGGTGCTTGCGCCCGCCGGTGGGCGGGACGCTCGCGACAGTGCCCTCGAGGATCTTGAGCAGCGCCTGCTGCACACCTTCGCCGGAGACATCGCGCGTGATGGAGAGGTTCTCGGCCTTGCGGGCGATCTTGTCGATCTCATCCACGTAGATGATACCGATCTGCGCGCGGTCGATATCGCCGTCTGCCGCGGTGATGAGCTTGAGCAGGATGTTCTCAACGTCCTCGCCCACATAACCGGCCTCGGTGAGGGCCGTGGCGTCGGCGATGGCGAAAGGGACCTCGAGTACGCGGGCCAGCGTCTGCGCGAGTAGCGTCTTGCCGGTGCCCGTGGGCCCGAGCAGCAAGATGTTGCTCTTGGCAAGCTCGACATCCTCGTCGACGGCATGGGCGCCCAGGGAATCCTCGACGGTATCGCCCATCAAAACGCGACGATAATGGTTGTACACAGCCACGGACATGGCGCGCTTGGCGTCCTCCTGGCCCATGACATACTGGGACAGCGCGTCGTAGATCTCGTGCGGGGTGGGCACGCGGGTGATGATGCGCTCGGCGGTCTCGCGCATGGTGGGGGCCGGCGCCTCATCCTCGTCCATATCGAAATCATCCATGGGCTCGGCGTGATTCACGTAAGAGCCAAAGGCACGCATCATCTCGTCCTGCGCGAAGGACTGCTCGAGGATCTCGTTACAGGCCTCGACGCATTCATCGCAGATGAACATGCCGTCCTGGCCCTTTACGAGCTTGCGAACCTGCTCCTGGGTCTTACCGCAGAACGAGCAGCGAACCTGGCCGTCGCCCTCCATGCCGGCGGTGCGGCCGAACTCGTCGCCCGCCATTAGCGCTCGCTCCCGGAGTCGTTGCGGGACGTGACGATGCGGTCGATGAGGCCGTACTCGAGGGCCTGCTCGGCACGGAGGTAGTTATCGCGCTCAGTGTCGCGCTCGACCTGCTCGAACGGCTTGCCGGTGCAATCGGCGAGAATCTGGTTCAGGGTATTGCGGGTCTCGCGGATCTCACGAGCGGCGATCTCGATCTCGGTCTGCTGACCCTGGGCACCGCCGCTGGGCTGGTGGATCATGATCTTGGAGTGCGGCAGGCTAAAACGCTTGCCGGGGGCGCCGGCGGCCAGGAGGACGGCGGCCATGGAGGCGGCCATACCGACGCAGATGGTGGAAACGTCGGGCTTGATGTAGTTCATCGTGTCCAAGATGGCCAAACCGGAATAGACCTCGCCACCGGGCGAATTGATGTAGAGGGAGATGTCCTTCTCGGCATCCTGGCTCTCGAGGTGCAGAAGCTGCGCGATGACCAGGTTGGCAGTCACCGAGTTGACCTCCTCGCCCAAAAAGACGATGCGGTCGTTCAGGAGACGGGAGTAGATGTCATAGCTGCGCTCACCGCGAGGGGTCTGCTCGATGACGTAGGGCACGAGCGCGGAGTCGATGCGATTGATCATATGGCTCCTTTCGGGTTGTGCGGCGCATATGCGACGCGAGGCAAGTTCGGCATGTGCGGACGACGTGCGCCCGCGAGATAGAAACATACGGTGCCCTACCTCGACTTCGCGCGGTGGGGCACCGTAAGAACTTCAGCCGTTCAGCTGTGTATGATACACGTTTTCGCGGACACAAACTTGCATGCGCCGCATCACGTGATGGAGAGCCCTAAAGGCTACTCGGCCTTGGCCTCGGCGGCGCGGGCGGCCTCGTCGACCTCGGTCACCTTCGCGTTCTCGACCAGCCAGTCAACGGCCTTGGAGCGACGGATGGAGTCGCGGACGGCGGGCATGCGGCCATCGGCGACGAACTGGGCCTTGGAGGCCTCGACGTCCTCGATGCCGGCGCGCTCGAACTCGCCGTCGACGTCCTCAGCGGAGACCTCGACCTTGAGCTCACGGGCGAGGGCGTCCAGCGCGAGGGACTCACGGGCGACGTCGTTGGCCTGACGGTGCAGGTCGGCGATGAAGTCCTCGGAGCTGATGCGGTTGGCCTGCAGCCAGCCGTCGAGGCTCATGCCGCGGGCGGAAAGGCTCTGCAGGAAGTTCTGGCCGAGCTCCTGGAAGACGGACTGCTCGTAATCCTCGTCCATCTCGTCGAGCTGGAGACGCTCGGCGAGCTTGGCGACGCAGCGGTTCTCCTTGAGCTGGGGAAGCTGGGAGGACTTGTCGGACTCGATCTCGAGCTTCACGGCGTCGCGCATGGCGTCCACGCCGTCGAAGCCGAAGTTGGTCTTCGCGAACTCATCGTTGAGCTCGGGGAGCTTGCGCTCCTTGACGCCCTTGACGGTGACCTCGACGGAAGCCTCCTCGGCACCCTCGACCTCGGGGGTCCAGGAGATGGTCTTGGTCTCGTCGACGTTCATGCCCAGCAGGCCCTCGTCGAACTCCTTGGGCAGGTGACCGGCGCCCATGGCGATGACGCGGCCCTCGCCGGCGAGCGCCTCGGCGTTCGCGACATTCTTGATGTCGACGGTCACGTAGTCGGAACCCTCGACGGCGCGCTCGACGTCCTCGAAGGTGGCGTGGTAACCCATGAGCATGTCGACCTGCTGGTCGATCTCGGCCTCGGTGACCTCCGCGGGGGGCATCTCGATCTCGACGGCGTCGTAGGAGGAGAGCTCAGCGGACGGGCGCAGGGTGAACTCGACGGTGTAGGTGTAGTCGGTGCCATCGGCGCACAGGTCGATCTCCTGGTAATCGCCTTCCTTGACGGGAACGATGTCCAGCTCGTTGAGGACGTTGCCCTCGTTGGAGCCGATCAGCTCGTTGGTGGCCTGCGCGAGCACGGCGTCCTTGCCCAGGGCGGAATCGATCACGGGACGGGGGGCCTTGCCGGCGCGGAAGCCGGGGAAACGATACTGCTTGGCGGCAGCCTTGTAGGCCTTCTTGATGATGGCGTCGACGTCGGCGGCCGGGATGGTGACCGTAGCGGTGAGCTTGGCGTCCTTCACGTCAGAAGTGATGTTCAACGTTCCTCCTCTAATACACTCGGCAAGGATTTGGGTGCCGATCCCTTGATACCTTGTGTGCGCGCGACTGGTGCGGGCGAAAGGACTCGAACCTTCACGGGAAAGCCCACTGGAACCTAAATCCAGCGCGTCTACCAATTCCGCCACGCCCGCAGCTGGTCACACAGGCGAACATAATAGCAAAAAGGCCGTTTTCGTGTACGTGAGCATAAAAGTGGACACATTGCCGCACCGACCCTGCACATCCATCGCATACAGTGGCTCCCGCATGGGTACAGTATGAAAACAACAAACTTGTTGTCGCCTTGCTCCTTCTGCCCTCCGTCGCAAGGCACACGGAAGGCCCCTCGTGCGGGGAGGGACTGTTATGGAGCAAACAAAGCACACCGTCGTGTTGTCGGGGGTTACAGCCCTGCGCGCCCTGAGGCGCGAAAGGCGTATTTCAAGTCAGATCACGTGGGGCCCGGTCGAGCTGAACGAGCAAATCGATGCCATGAGGCGCGCAACATGCCTGTCCAGCCTCATCGATCTCGAAGATCTTGAGCGACTCGGCATCCTTGTTGAAAACGAGCGGATCGACCTTGCCGTCGGACGCATCGCAAAGCGCACGGCAACCCCTCCCGTAATCGCCCATTGCATCGGAAACCTTGGAGAGGGCGGGCTGATGCGCATAGCCAAAGAGCTGTATGCCCTATCTCCCGCCGCACTTACGCTCGACCTCGCCCGCGACTCATCGTTCGAAGGACTTCTCGCCCTGATGGAAGAGCTCTCCGGCAATTGGTCGTTACCTGAACGGCCCCTCGGAACCAACGAGCTGGATGACAGTCTTGATTTCATTGATAAGCCGTGCGGCTACTACGAGAGCGCTCCCGCCCTCGACCTCGAAGAGCTCCGGTCTTTTCATGCAGCAGCCACGCGCATGCGCGGCCGAAAGGCGGCAGAAACGGCAGTGAAATACGCGGTCGGGGGAAGCCGCTCGCCAATGGAAGCAATTATGAACTGCGTCTTCGCGCTCCCACATGAATACGGCGGACTCAACTGCAGGCCCGTCGAAACCAATCGTAAGATCGCAATGGACGAAACGGCGCACGCACTCTCGGGCCTGCCCTACGTTATCGCGGATGCGTATCTGCCCCGGTTCAATACGATCTTGGAATACAACGGCTCATACCACGACGACGCAACGATCAGGCGCCGTGACGAAGCCCGGACACTCGGACTTATGTCGATGGGCATCGACGTATACCGGCTCAACAGCGACCAGCTGAGAGACCCGAACGCGCTCGAGGCTATTGCGCGTATGATCTACCGAAGATCGGGAAGATTTTTCAGGCCCAGGGCAAAGTGCTATCAACAAAAACACCTGCAATTACTCAACGGGCTTAGAAAAGCCTTTGGCCTGAATTAAATCAGTGCCAAAAGACTGTGGTTAGAGGCCCCGATTGCCAAATTCGACCAAAGTGTAACCATCGGATGTCGAGTTTAGAGCCGCCAAGCCAAAAAAATTGAACGTTCGAAGCTCTGACGTCCAACTTTGGCGCACCAATACCCAGAATATCTTCTAAATTGCCGGCAATAAGATGGCAAGCAGCGCCCTTCGCTAGGCATCGGTCACACATCTGTCGAATTTGACAGTACGAACCAGGTCCGCAGACGCGCGCTCAAGCGACCAAGGGGGGGCAAAGGCGTGCGAGCCCCGGCCACCCACAGAAACCGACATTCGACGCAAAACTCCCGCCGATGAGACAAACGCTCCATCGGCGGGAGAACCAAAAGGTTAAATCAACTAAAAATGACTACACGATGCCCTGGGCCATCATGGCGTCGGCGACCTTTTTGAAGCCGGCGATGTTGGCGCCGACCATGTAGTTGCCCTCATAGCCGTACTCGGTGGCCGCATTGTCGCAGGCATGATAGATGCCGCGCATGATGCCCTCGAGCTTGGCGTCAACCTCTTCGAAGCTCCAGGACAGGTGCTCGGCGTTCTGGCTCATCTCCAGACCGGAGGTCGCCACGCCGCCGGCGTTGGCCGCCTTGCCGGGCATGAACGCGACGCCGTTCTCGATGAGGTAGTTGGTGGCTTCGGTGGTCGTGGGCATGTTGGCGCCCTCTCCCACCACCTTGCAGCCGTTCGCCACGAGCGCCTGGGCGTCCTCGAGCAGAAGGGTGTTCTCACGCGCGCAGGGCAGTGCGATATCGCAGGGAAGCTGCCAGACACCGCGGCCGTCCTCGGCATGCCACACGGCATTGGGACGGGCGTCGACATACAGGGCGAGGCTCACACCGCGGTCGTTGCCGGAGCGCTTCTTGTTGTAGATGTCCTCAAGAACCTTGTAATCGATGCCCTCGGGATCCTCGATCCAGCCCTTGGTGTCGGAAGCGGCGATGACCTTGCCGCCGAGCTGGGTCGCCTTCTGGACGGCATAGATCGCCACGTTACCGGAGCCGTGCACCACGACGGTCTTGCCCTCGAAGGAGTCGTTGTGGCACTTGAGATACTCATCCACGAAATAGACGAGGCCGTAGCCGGTCGCCTCGGTGCGGGCGAGCGAACCGCCGAAGGAGAGGCCCTTGCCGGTGAGCACGCCGGTCCACTCGTTCTTGAGACGCTTGTACTGACCGAACATGTACGCGACCTCACGGCCGCCCACGCCCAGGTCGCCAGCCGGGACATCGGTGTTGGGGCCGATGTGGCGGTAGAGCTCGGTCATGAAGGACTGGCAGAAGCGCATGATCTCGTTGTTGGACTTGCCCTTGGGGTCGAAGTCCGAGCCGCCCTTGCCGCCGCCCATAGGCAGCGTGGTGAGTGCGTTCTTGAAGATCTGCTCGAAACCGAGGAATTTGAGCATGCCGAGGGTGACAGTGGGGTTGAAGCGCAGGCCGCCCTTGTACGGGCCGATGGCGGAGCTGTACTCCACGCGGAAACCGCGGTTGACCTGGCACTTGCCCTCGTCGTCGATCCAGGGGACGCGGAACATGATCACGCGCTCGGGCTCCACGAGGCGCTCGAGCAGACCGGCGGCCTCATAGGCGGGATTGTCGTTGACAGCCGGGGCGATCGAGGTCAGGACCTCGTCGGCGGCCTGGATGAACTCGGGCTGATCGGCGTAGCGCTCGTGCAGCTGGGCGATGACCCTATCGGTATAGGTCATGATAGTGCTCCTCAGAAGTGGGAATTCTCTTGCGCTGCATATGGTACTACGGCGGCATAAAGCGATTAGGGAGAAGGGCTCTAGGTTTCGTAGTGGTTTCGAAACGTCATGTGCTCAATTGTCGGCAACCGTTGCCGAAGTCGCGCGGGTACTCTATAATCGCTAACGCCTTGGGATAAGCAGGGTCTTGGTACCCCAGCTGCTCAGCACCTTCGGGACGTGGCGCAGTTTGGTAGCGCGCCTGCTTTGGGAGCAGGATGTCGCAGGTTCAAATCCTGTCGTCCCGACCATACATGCGGGCGTAGTTCATCGGTAGAACCTCAGCCTTCCAAGCTGATGAGGCGGGTTCGACTCCCGTCGCCCGCTCCAGAAAAAAACAACAGCTCAGGACACTAAAATGCCCTGAGCTGTTTCCTTATTCGCCGCTTGTGGGTTACGGCATGGGTTAAAACGTGGGTTAAACCGCTTCGGCTTTTTCAGATCGCCCCAACTCCACACGCCTGAGCGCAAGCGCCGCCGCCCTCAGCCTGTCGGATTCGGATAACAGCATATCGGCAATCTCCGCCATGTCCTCGCGCTCCAATTCGTGCGGCCCGTCCGCACATTGCAACAGCAGCGCCCCCAAGCAATGAACGCGATTCCCCGCGCCCTCCATCATGTCACGCGCCCATACGCCCTCAAAGCCGCAACGCGGCCCCGTATGGCCCCCTGCGGCCCCTGCGTGGCCATTCGCGCTTTCGCTCCACGCCCGCTCGTACTCCCCCGCGATACGCTCCACTGCGCCGTTCGGTAGCATGTCTCGCCCTCCTTGTTCCGCGCCCGTACTGCAATGGCAACGTTACCGCCCCAGCCGCCCAGCACGGCACTCGCCTATCGCACGGCCCGAAAACACACGGGCGCTGAACGCCCGCCCTCACATGTCTTGTGAGACGGGTTCTCAGCCATTGCACCCCAATCGGCATGAAATCATCTTGCCGCTTCAGAAGCCCTAGCAAGGCTTTTGAAATCATCATACAGGCGATTATGTCTTCGCTTCAGGGCGTCGGCCAGGCCAGGCTCATCAAGGACACCTGGTGTACGCGGCCACTTCATCGCACACAGCTCGGACACGTCCTTTCTGAACGCTTTCAAGACCTCGTTCGCGCGAGTCTCGGCAGCCCCGTCAAGTTCGAACGTCTCCCCACATATTTTGAATATCGCCATTCCTGGCCCCACCTTTCACCGAACGTCCCGCTGTTCATCGCCTTAAAACGAAAGACGGTACGCCTCTTCCCAGGACTTGAGGTGCTTGGATTCTTCTTCGTACTTTCGGCACAGCTCATCGACCTCTTCGGTCGAAAGGTGGCCGTAGCGCATCCACGCGGGAGCGTCGTTAGCCACGTCCAAATCAATCGCAACCGTTTCTGACCCCGTATCGACCATAACAACATTAGTCCCTGAACCGCTGGGATTGCAGCTCATCCGTTCTGAGGCCTCCATAGGCACCACCTTGCCAAAACGCGAAACAGCTCCCGCCACCAATCGTACCGAAGCGTGAGCCGATTTAAAACCCAGTGGACAAGCACCCCAATCACATAGGAACGCCAGAATACCCAAAACGCCCGCGTGCTATCTTTCTCTATCCCATGCACCGCCCGCGCTTAATCGGCGCTTCTAGCGCCATCACAGCCTCTTAGAAGCGATATACCGAGGAACGGGCACGCCCCGCTTTCGTTCCGCTTCGAGCGGTAAGCGCCCGAGGGGCATAACGCAAGACGGGGCGCGGCCCCACCGCCACGCCCCGCCGCCTACTCGAACGGTTTAGCCAATTCCTCCAGATCGTTGCTTTCGAACTCAGGCACCACCGCGCACCACCTCCGCCCATGCCTCGCGCACTACCGTTATCCCGTTGAGGTCCAGCCAATCGAGGGCCGCGCTGCATTTGTTTTGCACGTAACTCTTAGACGCAAGCAACCCAGCGGCCACGCGGGGCCAGGCCAGCCCATCGCAGTACCGCAATTCCAGCGCGTCCCCCCATTGCGGGTTATGAGGGTTGAGCAGCGATACGCCACGGCACACGTTACGCGCGTCCTCGATTCGCTGCCTGTATTCGTCCGCCACGCGCTCCATGGCCTCGCATTGCTGCAATATATCGCACGCCCGCGCCGTTGGGTCTGAGTGCGGCCCGCTCGAACGCGATACGTCAATGCTCGCCGCACGTATGCCCGCCGAGGCTCTTAGACGCTCGATTCTAAGTTCCATACCCTCCAGGGCTTTAGTGATTGATAGAACGTCGTTGAAATAGTCCCGAGACGGTGATTCGCTCACGCTGTATGCCCCCTGCTTCGTCCTTGCCTCTATGCCTTTCCTCGCCTCTCTCCGCTCCTTTCCCCGACTCTTTCTTTTGGGCGCAGCGCGCCTTTTCTTTCTTTTAACCTTTACTTTTATATTTAGTGGATGATAACCCCTGAAGTGTCCGAATTATTTTCGCAGGTAGATAGCAGTATTTGGAAATTCCTGCAACGTTCCAGGAACGCTCCAGGAACGCTCCAGGAACGCTCCAGCGTGATATGAAGGCCCTTTTTAGCGATAGAAAACCCGTAGCCGAGGGGTTTTGCTGGTTTAGGCCGAAACTACTAGCCGAGGGGTTTCGCTGGTTTATTCACCGTTTTGCTTGCCAGTCTCCCTATATCCCCAGCTAGCAGCGTTACGCAACATGAGGCGCTAGGCTACCCCTTGCGAAGTCCCTTCGGTGGCTAGCCGTGGGGGCGCGTGTCATGCCGCGCCCCCGCCTTGCTCTATACGCTCTTGTTGTCCTTCCGCGCCGCCATCATGGCCTTAGCGCGTGCCCGCCTGAGATCGGGCAACATGGCGCGAAACGCCATGGCCGCTTCCCTGCCTTTAGGCTCCACGGCCTCGCCTGTCTGAGAAAACAGATAGGCGGCATTGAGAACCGCGCCGCGCTGCCTCTCCCCGAGCGGGTCGAGGATGCAAGCCCACTTTTCGCAATTGAGGTTAAGGAACCGCATTGCGAACGGGTGCCCCTCGTTCTCCCATCTCCGCGTGCTTCCGCTACTCCCCATGCCCAGCATGGGCCATAGCGGATTTGCGCGTTACGTACACGCGCCGCCCAATATGCGCCGTTGCAAGCTGCCCGCGTTCTATCATGCGCCGCACCTCGCGCTCACTGCGGTCTAGAACGGCCCCAGCCTGTGATATGGTGAGCAGCCGCCCCATTTGCACGGTGACGGGCTGCACGTCCTCGTGCCACATTTAGATCAATCCAGCGAAATGCAGTAGGCTGTCGCGGTTGACGTTCCAACGCCCGCCGAACGTGCCCGCCTTCAATATCCCGTCGCTGCAAGCGCGGGTAATCGTCCGCGTGCTGCAGCGTGCTATAGCCGCCGCCTCTGAGGGCTTGAGCGGGTTCGGGATAGACTGGTAATCCCCAGCCGCCGCCGCTTTTGACAATTGCTCCAGTCGTTCAGAACTACACATGCCCTACCCTTTCGTGCTCGCTTGTCTTTCCTGAGCGCTCTAGGCCTACTTTAAACACGTTTTTTAGCTTGTCACGGTCTGCGCAAGCCCGCTGTTTAGCATTCGGATAACGGGTAGGGCGCGGTGGGGCGTTTTTTCTTACGGCCTTTACCAGCAAACGCCGCACCACCCCTTCTATCTCGCCGTTTCACTAAACGACAGTAAAGACTTGCTATTCGTCAGTCTTTACTTGCCTCCATAGCCTTTCCGCTTGCTCAGTGCACATGAGGGCCGCGATTGCATTTAGGGCTTGCGTGTCCGCCGCCCTGAGCCTGTACTCAGTGAACGCCATGATGCGCTCGATAAGGGCATTCCTCAACGCGTCCTCGCCGCCCTCCAGAGTGTCGCGCGAACACAGCGCCGCTACGCTGCCCGCGCAACTCGCCACGCTGTCGTTCCCGCTGAGCCTGCACAGCCCGAGGATGCATATACACAGCTCAGTTACCCCGAGCCTTTCCCTACTTAGCCAAGAGTTAATCGTCGGTTTCGTCATGGGGGCGCAAGCCCGCGCAAGCGCCGCTTTCGACTTGCCCATAGCTTCAAGTTTCCGCGTCAGCCCAGCGGAGACGTTAGACGCTGGTACGGTCGAGAACACGGCCTCTACCGTATCGTAGATCGCGCCCAACTCAAGGCCATCGCTTGCTGCCATATTCCGCAGCACGTCCGCATTTCGAGACGCGCGGGCCTCCATCCTCGCGCTTTGTGCCGCTATCTCATTCACTACCGCGTTAGCCATCACTGTGGCCCGTTCAGACTGGTACGCGCTATCTTCCATCCGTGCCCGTCCTCCCTAGCTCTAGCACCTCAGCCGTTGCGGGTTCCGCATAGACGCGCTGCATGGTCTGAGCCGCACGGCGCTTCGCGTCGGGATCAGCGCTAGCGTAGGTGTTGAGTGTCATTGCCGCGTTGCTGTGCCCGAGGGTGCTAGAGACGGTCTTAACGTCCACGCCGTTGGCAATGGCAAGCGTCGCGTATGTGTGCCGCAAGTCGTGGAACGTGGGGCGCTTTCCCTGCGTGCCCTCTATCTCCAAGGCGCTGGCAAGGTCGCGCCATTTGTGGCTTACGCGCTGAGGGTTAATCCATGTGCCATCAATGCCGCCCAGCACGAAAAACGATTCGCTGAACGGTACGCCCGCGCCCATGCAAGCCGCCATCATTGCCGCGCGCCGCTCCTTGAGGCTGTCAGCCAACGCGGGAGGGACTGCAATAGTGCGAACGCTCCCGCCCGTCTTAGGCTCCTTGAGGTACCATCCCGCACCGTAATGCCCCAATGATTCGCATACGCCAAGCTCCATGCGCTCCAGATCAACGCCGCGCCATCTGAGGCCGCATATCTCCCCGAGGCGCATACCCGTGTATAGCGCCATTTCGATAGCAAGGGTTTGCGGGGTCTGGTCGAACGCCCCGAGCACCGTGAGCACCGCGTTAGCGTCCCTCTGGGTCAGCGCGTTTGGCTTTGCCTTCGTGACTTTGGGCGTTTCCACCGTGCGAAATGGGTTCTTGCTCAGTTCGTCGCGCTCCACAGCCCGAACCATAGCGGCCTTGAACAGCTTGAACGCCTTAACGACTGTTTGGGGCTTGTACGCCTCGCCGCACTCCTTCACCCAATCCTCGATGATAGCGGGCGTTAGGTCTCTTATCGGCGTGCTGCCCAAATGCGGGGCTATGAGCTTGCTGAGTAGCCGCCCGTATTCGGCCTGCGTCGAGGGTTCCACGCTGTTGGCCTTGCCCTCGATATATCCAGCGACGTACTCAGCCACTGTGATAGCAGCGCGGCCCTCTTTCTCCGCCTCCGCCTCGCGCTCCATCTGGTCGCGCCATTCCTCCAGCTCCTTGAGCGCCGCGCGCTTGCCCGCTGCGCTGAGGGTCTTTGTCCGCTTGCGCCACTTGCCGCCATCGTCCTTGTATTGCAGCTGCCCGCGCCACTTCGTGCCATGGGCCAACAAACACGCATTCGTATACTTCATCGCTACCGCCAATCGTGGGTTAAGAAACGGGCGTGTTGCGGGCGTGGGTTAAGCGTGGGTCATTCTCATGGGTTAAGCCGTTTCAGCCGATTCGCCGAATATGGGTTAAACCGTGGGTCAAACGTGGGTTAAACCGCCTGTCCGCTCCATTTCATTATGTCCACGTATGGCATATTTGTCCAGGTATAGCGTCCGTTTTGTACTACACACGTCCTTATATTCTGCTCTAGTTTCACACTTCCAAGCTGATGAGGCGGGTTCGACTCCCGTCGCCCGCTCCAGGAAACGTTAT
>Scrappy_p2__coassemble_988_pt1 | contig 19261 bp, 13 predicted proteins | sample Scrappy_p2__metabat2_high_PE_013 | metagenome-assembled genome bin Scrappy_p2
TGCTCGAGTCCGGTGAGTACATTCCGCTGGACAAGCGCGCCAAGTACCGCGGCTGCGTCGCGGGGTAGGGGCGCGTCGTCTGCCCATTTACCGATAATCTAACTACGTTTGTGGGAAATACATGGTTCAAGGACCTTCCCTTGCAACGGGCGTTCGATAATCCGACAGATTCTGTCGATCGAGCTCCCCGAGGGGAAAGGAGACGCGAGCTATGAAGAAGGTAATCAAGGCATCCACGCAAAGGAGGTGGGTGCCTTTTGTATTTGCCGCTGCGCTGCTGTGCTCGGCATGGCTGCCGCTCAGCGCGTTTGCCGCAGGAGAGGTAGTGGAGACGCAAAACGTCAATCACATCCGCAGCCAAGGTACGCGCATGTCGGCCCAGCCTGCCGGTGGTAAGTTCTCCGCCGACAAGGCGGCCGATGGCAAGGATGACTCGTCCGACCACGACAGCCGTTGGTCGTCTGGCGACGATCGCCCCGCCAAGGACAAGAACACCTGGTTGCAGGCGACCTTCGCCAAGCCAACGAGCCTGTCCTATTTCAAGATCGTCTTCGAGACGCGCGACGCCGGCGCCCCGCCGACGCCGAGCAACGTGAAGGCCTTTGACATCGAGTACAAGACCGAGAGTGGCGATTGGAAGCTTGCCACGACCTACACCCGCACCGGCGACCCACTGGCGACTGGCGGTTATGACGCCGTCGTTAAGGTCAAGCTCGATGCCCCGATTGAGGCCAAGGCCGTGCGCCTGACCAACTTCGATGTCCTCAACGGCTCCACCGCTTGGAACGGCGTGTCCGTCACTGAGTTTGAGGCCTATACCAACGTGCAGACCGCGAACGAGACGCTCGAGAGTGTCGTCAGCAAGCTCAATCGTATGGGCGATCAGACCGTTGCCGCCGACGTCACCCAGATCGAGGCGCCCGAGGTTCCCACCGGCTTTGCCATTGAGTTCAACGGCGCCGACTTCGAGCAGGTCATCGGTAAGGGAGGCGCCGTCCATCACCCGCTGACCGACAAGATCGTGCAGGTTTCCTGGAAGGTCTCCAAGGAGGGGACCCGCGAGCAGGCCATCACCAACGATATCGCCTACGAGGTGAAGGGAACCACCGCCCCCGCCCAGGGCAACGCCAGGCCAACCGTCGTGCCCGAGATCCAGGAGTGGTTCTCCAACTCCACCGACAAGCTCGGCTTGGACGCCTTGACCGGCGTGACCTACGGCGACGCCAGCCTCAAGTCCGTCGTCGACGAGTTCGTCGCGGACTACAAGGACTTCACGGGCAAGACGCTTGCGGCCTCCCAGGGTGCCGCCAGGGCCGGTGCCTTCAACTTCACGCTCGGCGACCCCGCTGGCGATAAGCTCCTCGGTGAAGAGGGCTACGCCATGCAGATTCAAGCCGATCGCATCGATGTCACCGCTCCCGCGATCACCGGCAACATGTATGCCATGCAGACCATCCTGCAGATGACCAAGACCGAGACCGACGGTTTCCCCGTAGGCGAGATGCGCGATTACCCGCGCTTCCCGGTCCGCGGCTTCATGTGGGACATCGCGCGCAAGCCCGTCTCGCTGGAGATGGTGGGCAACGCCGCCCGCACCATGCGCTACTACAAGATGAACGACCTACAGCTGCACCTCTCGGATAACCTGATCTTCCTGGAGAGCTACGGGAACAACGAGGCCGACCAGTGGGGCGCTTACAGCGCGTTCCGCCTGGAGTCCGGCCTGTCCAACAACGGCGTGTCGCCCACGGCGAAGGACTACAACATCACCAAGGCCGCGATGCGCGACTTCATCAAGACCCAGCGCGATTTGGGAATGAACGTCGTGCCCGAGATCGACATGCCGGCCCACGCCGTGGCCTTCACGCGCGTGTGGCCCGAGCTCGCCGTCAAGAACACCAAGGTGACGACGTCACCCGCTGGTAAGAACCGTTCGGCCATCGATCACCTCGATGTCCGCAAGCCCGAGGCTCGCAAGCTCATCCGAGACATCTTCGACGACTACACCACGGGCGCGAACCCCGTGTTCGACACGGACACCGTCGTGCATGTGGGCGCCGATGAGTTCATCATCCCCAACGGCCGTCCGTCCTACTGCGAGTTCTACAACGACCTCGTGCCGCACTTGCTGGACAGCGGTCACACGCCGCGTATTTGGGGCAGCTTCGATAGTAGCTGGCTTGCCGGCGGCGGTACCGAGCCCCAGAGCGGTGAGGGCGTCCAGATGGACATCTGGTCCCTTGGTTGGGCCAACCCCAAACGCATGTTCGATAAGGGCTTCTCGCTCATCAACATCCTGGACAACCCCAACTACATGGTGCCCAACGGCGGCGGCAACCGTGGCGCATACGGCGACTACCTGGATACGAAGAACGTTTACAACTCGCTCGATCCCAACAAGTTCGGCAACACGGTGCTGCCTTCCAGCGATCCGAGGATCTTGGGCGCCGGCTTTGCTATCTGGAACGACAACATCGACACGAATGCCTGCGGTTTGTCCGAGGCTGACGAGTACGTGCGCTTCTTCGACGCGCTGCCCGTCTACGCCGAGAACAACTGGGCGCCCACCGGCCAGGAAAAAGGCCAGGGCAATGCGGGTCATGAGAACCTGTACAACATCGTCAAGAAGACCGGCGACGCCCCGCGCGTGAACCCGCACTCCAAGGCTTCCAAGATCGGTGATTTCTACGCCGAGTACAGCTTCGACAACGGCCTTGCCGACGCGAGCAAGAACGGTCGCGACCTCAAGGCCGGCAAGGACGCCACGGTCGAGAACGGCAAGCTCAACCTCGCCGGCGGCGCCTCCTACGTGGAGAGCCCGCTCGACAAGATCGGAACCGGCACCAGCCTGTCCTTCGACATCGAGCTGGCGCGCCCGGCCTGCCCCGGCGACATCCTCTTCGAGGCCGACGCCCCCTACGGTACGCTCGATATCCGCGTGATGGACAACGGCAAGCTCGGCTTCACCCGCGAGCTGTACAACTACTACTTCGACTACAAACTCCCGGTGGGCAAGAAGGTCCACGTCGAGATCGTGACCGCCACGCAAAAGACGACCCTCAAGGTCGACGGCGAGACCATCGGCGAGGCTTCCGGCAGCTTCTACAACGAGTTCGCCAAGCGCGTCACCAAGGACGGCATCGGCAACTCCACGTTCACCCTGCCGCTGCAGCGCATCGGCTCCAAGACCCGCGGTATCGCCGCCGAGATCGACAGCATCAAGGTCGCGCCCGCCTCGACGGACAAACCCGTCGATCAGTACAACAAGGCGAAGTGGCAGGCCCGCACCAACTCCTGGACCCAGACGGGCGAGTCGGCCGGTGGCCACCTGAGCCATGCGCTTGACGGCAACCCGGCCACCATCTGGCACTCCAACTGGCAGTCCGTCACCGCCGAGAACGCCAACGGCGACCTCAAGGTCTCCAAGATGATCTATGCCGAGTTCGACTTCGATAAGGGCTATGACATCACGCAGTTCTCCTTCACGCCTCGCAGCGATGTGGGCAGCGGCTTCATCACCAAGGCGACCCTGAAGGTCAAGAACACCGCGAACGGTGAGTACAAGACCGTCGCGACCGATCAGGTCTTCCGTGCCGACTCCAAGAAGAAGACGTTCATCTTCGACGAGCAGACGGTTTACGGTATCCGCCTGGAGATCACCGATGCCAATGAGCACGGTGGGCATAAGTACGTCGCCGTCTCCGAGTTCGACATCGCCAACACCCCGGTCCGCGCCAACACCGTCTACGCCCACGGCAAGAGCTATGCCGCCGGCACCGACGGCGCGCTCGACCTCGCGACCGGTAAGGCCGCCGGCCAGATCGCCGGCAGCGCTGAGGACCTCGATGCGTCCAAGCCCGTGTACCGCGCCGAGGTCAAGGGCGGCACCACCGTCACCCTGACCGCCGAGCAGGTCGATGGCCTGGAGTTCGTCGGCTGGTTCGCCCCGTGCTCCAAGGAGCCGGTTTCCACCGACGCTTCCTGCAAGGTCACGGCCGATCACAACGTGGCCCTCGAGGCCCGCTACAAGCGCATCGGCGGGGACCCGATCGTCCCGCCCGCGCCGGATCCCGAGCCGCAGCCGGATCCCGAGCCCGAGCCTGAGCCCGCGCCGCAGCCGGATCCCGAGCAGCATCCTGGCGATAGGCCCGGAGACAAGCCGGTTGACAAGCCGAGCTCCAATCCCTCTGGTCAATCGGGCGACAAGCTGGTCGCAACTGGCGATGTCTCGATGGCCATGGTCGGTACGGCACTTGTTGGCGGCATGGGGCTCGTGGCCGCTGGCACCAAGCGCCGCCGCCGTTAAAGGCTGACGATCGAGCAGAAACCAGTTCGAGTCAAGCGGCCAAGGGGACGTGGTGCTTTTGTGCGCCCGTCCCCTTTCCTTGTCGGTGTGGTAGCATTGACAAGCTATTTTGGCTTGGTCGGAAACCAAGCCACCCCTTTGTCCTGGTCGGTAACCAGGACGCGACCAGAAGAGGAGCCCTGCCATGAAGTCTGGCATCCATCCCGAGTATGTGGAGTGCACGGTGCGCTGCAGCTGCGGCAACACCTTCAAGACCCATTCCACCAAGTCCGAGATCCAGGTCGAGCTCTGCAACGAGTGCCACCCGTTCTACACCGGCCAGCAGAAGTTCGTCGACACCGGTGGACGCGTCCAGCGCTTCGCCGACAAGTTCGGTGGCGCCGCTCAGGCCGCCCTCGAGCGCGAGGCCGCCAAGAAGGCCGCCAAGCAGGCCGCTGCCGAGGAGGCCGCTGCCAAGAAGGCTGCCGAGCGCGAGGCCAAGCTTGCCGAGAAGGCCAAGCGTGCCGCTGAGTACGAGAAGAAGGCTGCCGCTGAGGCCGCCAAGAAGGCCGAGGAGGCTCCTGTCGAGGAGACCGCCGCTGAGGCCGAGGTCGAGACCGAGGCTGCTGCCGAGTAGCTTTCGTCTGGCATGACGTACGCATAAAGCCCCGTGCCCGTTTGGGTGCGGGGCTTTTCGCATATATGTGCGCGAGACATGTGCTACGACGCGGGCGTTCGAGGGGCCATAAGCGCTACGGAGATAGTTTCCCTGTGAGGACGTATATCTTGCGCATAGTATGCGTTCCATTTGGCTAAAGTTTCCTTAATTGTGTCTATGCCCCATGCATGGCAGCATGCGGATGCTCCGTGTGCGTGTGTATGGGTCATCGTGAAGAGGAAACCAAATGGGATTCGTTTCTAAGCTGCTCTCCTTCGGCGCCGACAAGGACCTGAAGCGTTATTGGAAGACCGTCGATGCCATCAACGGTCTCGAGCCCAAGTACCAGGCCATGGACTCCGAGGAGCTCCAGGATCAGACGAGGGTCCTGCGCGAGCGCCTCGCAGCGGGGGAGACCCTCGACGACCTGCTGCCCGATGCTTTCGCCGTTGTGCGCGAGGCCTCTCGCCGCACGCTCGGTCTGCGCCACTTCGACGTGCAGCTCATCGGTGGAATGGCTCTGCATGACGGTATGATCTCCGAGATGAAGACGGGTGAGGGCAAGACCCTCGTCTCCACGCTTGCCGGCTATCTCAACGCACTCGCCGGTAAGGGCGTCCATATCGTCACCGTCAACGACTATCTCGCCAAGCGCGACTCCGAGTGGATGGGCCATATCTACCGCTTCCTCAAGCTCGAGGTCGGTCTGCTGCAGAATGGCATGCCGCTCGATCAGAAGCGCCGCGCTTACGATGCCGATGTCACATACGGCACCAACTCCGAGTTCGGTTTCGACTACCTGCGTGACAACATGGTTTTGCGCGCCGGTCAGCGCGTTCAGCGCGGCCACGCATTCGCCATCGTCGACGAGGTTGACTCCATCTTGATCGATGAGGCGCGCACGCCCCTCATCATCTCCGGTGCCGGCACCAAGAGCGCCAGCACCTACAAGGACTTCGCCCGCGCCGTCCGCGGCCTCACTCAGGGCGAGGAGGCCAATTTCGACATGCTTTCCGGCGAGGCGGTCGAGGCCACCGGTGACTTCGTCATGGACGAGGCCAAGCACACCATCGCCGCCACCGAGCAGGGCCTGAAGAAGATCGAGCAGCGCCTCGGCATCGAAGATATCTACAGCGATCTGTCCGGCGCCCTCGTAAACCATCTGCAGCAGGCGCTCAAAGCCCAGTACATGTTCCACCGCGACAAGCAGTACGTGGTGACCAACGGCGAGGTCAAGATCGTCGATGAGTTCACCGGCCGCATCATGGAGGGCCGTCGTTACTCCGAAGGCCTGCATCAGGCCATCGAGGCCAAAGAGGGCGTGCTGGTCCGCGAGGAGAACCAGACGCTGGCCACCATCACCCTGCAGAACTACTTCCGCCTCTACGACAAGCTCTCCGGCATGACCGGTACGGCCATCACCGAGGACGCCGAGTTCCGCGAGATCTACAACCTGCCCGTTCAGGTCATCCCCACCAACCGCCCCGTCGCCCGCGTCGATCACGACGACCTGGTGTACCGCACTATCGACGCCAAGTTCAACGCGGTCGCCGATGAGATCGAGCAGCGCCATGTTGCCGGTCAGCCCGTCTTGGTGGGCACCGTGTCCATCGAGAGCTCCGAGCGTCTGTCTCGCCTGCTCAACAAGCGCGGCATCAAGCACGAGGTCCTGAACGCCAAGTTCCATGAGCGCGAGGCTCAGATTGTCGCTCAGGCCGGTCGCCTGGGCGCCGTGACCATCGCCACCAACATGGCCGGTCGTGGTACGGACATCTTGCTCGGTGGAAATGCCGAGGAGATGACCGTCGAGGAGCTTATGGGCTTCGACTTTGGCGTGGACGCCACGGTTGTCGAGCGCATTCTGCGCGAGGCGAACTGGGAGCTCGTGGATGGCATCGAGCGCGGTGCCGAGCGCGTGGGCGAGCCCGCCGAGCGTGAGGGCTTCCCGCTCATGCTCGCCGGCCTGCAGGAACTTGGCATCGACATCACCGCCGAGCAGCTCGCCGATATCGCCCTCAAGCGCGAGCAGATCGGCGACAAGATGGCCGCCATGTGCCGTGCCGAGCACGATCGCGTTGTCGCGGCTGGCGGTTTGACTGTCATTGGCACCGAGCGCCACGAATCTCGTCGTATCGACAACCAGCTTCGCGGCCGCGCCGGCCGTCAGGGCGACGCGGGTGAGACTCAGTTCTACCTTTCGCTCGAGGACGACCTCATGCGTATGTTCGGCGGCGAGCGCATGGAGAAGATCTCCAACCTCATGGTCGCCACCGAGATGGGCGACGACATGCCCATCCAGCACAAGATGATTTCCAAGGCCGTCGAGGGTGCCCAGCGCAAGGTCGAGAACATCAACTTCTCCATGCGTAAGAACGTTCTCGAGTATGATGACGTCATGAACAAGCAGCGTCAGGTCATTTACGCCGAGCGCAACAAGATCCTGGATGGCAAGGACCTCTCCGATCATATCGACGAGGTCATTGGCGACACCATCAACCGCTGTGTGACGGAGTTCTGCCCCGTCGACTCCCATGATGGCGAGCGCGACCTCGAGGGCCTGCATAAGTGGGTCGTCGAGCTCACCGGACGCCCGGACGCCCCCGCGTTCGAAGATGCGCCCTACAACGCTCTGTGCGAGCAGGTCCTCGACTTTGTGAAGCACATGTACGACGCCAAGGCCGAGCGCCTGGGCTCCGACCTCATGGGCGAGCTCGACCGTCAGGTCATGCTGCGCGTGATCGACACGCGCTGGATGGGCTACCTGCAGGAGATGGACTACCTCAAGCAGGGTATCGGCCTGCGCGGCTTCGGCCAGCGCGATCCTCTCGTCGAGTACAAGACGGAGGCCTTCCGTGCCTTCCGCATGTTGGTTGACACCATGTACGAGGATTATCTTCGCACCGTTTTGCGCACCGAGTTCAAGGACCCGGGCGCGGTCCGCAACCGTCTTGAGGCCGAGAAGGCCCCGGCCCTGTCCGGTGTCCGCATGAGCGGCCCGGCCGAGGTCGACGGCGACACCGGCTCTTCGACCATCCAGCAGCACGCCGCCCAGCAGGCTGCCACCGCCGGCGCCGGTCATGCCCCGCAGGGTGCCGATGGCACGGCCGGCTCCACCGTGCGCACGTATCGCAAGGACGAGAGCGGCGACCCGTATGCCAACGTGGGCCGCAATGATCCCTGCCCCTGTGGCAGCGGCAAGAAGTTCAAGAACTGCCATGGCAGGAACCGCTAATGGCCGATGAGAGCCGCAGCGTTGTGACCCCCGCCGATCTGGACGCCCTCGAGGCGCGCCTTACCGAGGTCGAGGCATATCTGCACATCGATGAGGCCCGCGGCCGCGTGGGCGAATTGGAGCAGGCGAGCGCCGCCCCCGGTTTTTGGGACGATGCCGATGCGGCTCGCGCGCACATGGCCGAGCTCGCCCAGGTGAAGGGTGACGTGGCGCTTGTGGATGGCGCGCGCGAGCGCCTGTCCGACGCCCGTGCCGCCCTCGAGCTCGCCGAGGAGATGGGGGAGGAGGGCGGCGCTGAATTCGTCGCCGAGGCCACCGAGGCCGCTGCCGAACTCACGCACTCCATCGATGAGATGGAGCTCTCCAGCTGGTTCACCGGTGAATTCGACCATGGCAGCGCGATTCTGTCCATCAAGCCCGGGCAGGGTGGCCTGGAGGCCCAGGATTGGACCTTCATGCTGTTCAAGATGTACATGAAGTACTGCGCCCGCCGCGGTTGGAAGGTCACGGTTAACGATTGCCCCGCCGCCGAAGTCATCGGTATCGACCGAGCCACCATCACGGTCGAGGGCAAGGACGCGTTCGGCATGCTTCGCGCTGAGGCCGGTGTGCACCGCCTGGTGCGCATCAGCCCCACGGATGCCAAGAAGCGCCGCCAGACCACCTTCGCCGGCGTCGAGGTCATTCCCGTTCTTCCCGATGACATCCAGATCGAGGTTGCGCCCGACGATATTCGTGTGGACGTCTACCATGCGAGTGGCCCCGGTGGCCAGGGCGTCAACACTACCGACTCCGCGGTCCGCGTGACGCACATCCCCACGGGCATCGTGGTCACCTGTCAAAACGAGCGCAGCCAGATTCAGAACAAGGCCGCATGTATGCAGATCCTGAAGGCTCGCCTCTACGAGCTCGAACTGCAGAAGCGCGAGGACACGCTCGACGAGATTCGAGGTCCCAAGACTGAGATCGGCTTTGGCAACCAGATTCGCAGCTACGTCTTGTATCCGTATCAGATGGTGAAGGACCTGCGTTGCGGCGTGGAGACGAGCAACGTCGATGGCGTGCTGGAGGATGGCGATTTGGACCCGTTCATCATCGGGTATCACCGTTGGGCAACCGAGCGGGCGGAGTAGGGGCACATGGCACGGCGCATCGATATCAACCGCATCATTCAATCTCAATTCATGCGCGACCTGCCGGCCATCATGCTCGGTTGCGCCATCGCCGCGTTCGCCACGGACGTGTTCATGATTCCCAACGGTCTCGCGGCAGGCGGGCTCACCGGTCTTGCGACCATCATCGCCGAGCTCGGCCGCAGGGCCGGCATCAGCCTGCCCGTCGGTATACAGACCATCGTCATGAACGCGCTGCTGTTGCTTGTGGTGGTGCGCTCCGGTGGCCTCAAGTACGTCGTGCAGACCGTCACCGGTTTTGTGCTCTTCGGCTTCTTCACCGACCTGTTCGCACCGTTCGTTCTGCACCTGCAGCATGAGGACATCATGCTTTCGGCGCTGTGGGGCGGCATCGTGTCGGGTATCGGTTACGGCCTGGTGTTCCGCTGTGGCGCCAACACGGGTGGGTCGGATACCATCGGCCAGATCATCGCTCGCAAGAGCTCCCTGCCCGTGGGCGCCACAGTCATGGCGATCGACGTGGCGGTGTGTGCGGCATCGGCGCCGGTGTTCTCGGTTGCCAACGCATTGTACGCAGCCCTGTCCATGGTGCTCATGGGCTATGTGGTGGATATGGTCGTCGACGGCGGCAACACCCAGCGCGCCGCATTCATCATCTCCGACCATTTCGAGGATATCGAGCACGACATCCTGCACGCCATGGACCGCGGATGCACGCGCCTGATGGCTCAGGGTTCCTGGACCAAGAAGGACCGTCCGGTCCTGTTCTTCGTGCTTTCCCGTCGTGAGATCTCGATCATCAAGACCATCGTTTACGAGCACGATGCCGACGCGATGCTCATCATCACCGACGTGAACGAGGCCATCGGCTACGGCTTCAAGTCCGTCGGCTAGCGCGCGCCACGGACCTCAATTTAGGGACTGTCCCTAAATTGAGGTGGGGGCGCCTGCCGTGTTGCTTTGATGGTAGCGGCCCCATCTTGCTAAAATATTCAAGTCTGTAGTTCAAACGCACGACTCTAAGGAGCTCTAGTGGGTAACCACTTCCGTACGCCGAGCGAAGAGCCGGTGACGCCGCAGGTGCCGCAGGTCGGCACGCCCGCGCCGTCGCACGCCGAGCCTTCGTCCTCCGCGCAGGACCGCCTGTTTGAGCAGCCTGTCCAGCATTCCGTATTCGATGCCTCCGCACCTGCCGCCGACATTGCCTCGGCTGAGGGCTTTGCGCCCCTGCACCAGGGCGAGGCGGCCGCGGCGCCTCAGGCTGCCGCCAATCCCCTGTTCAGCGTTCCCTCGCCCGAGGATGTCCCGGCCTCGCGCCCGAACATCCCCTCGCCGATGGATCCCGCTGCACCGGCGGGCCAGGAGGTCGCCCAGCCCGGCGTCTTCATGACGCAGGCCGGTCCCGCCTCCGGTGTCGTCACCTCCGACCAGGCCGATGAGGTCGCATCCCTGGATGCGGCGCTCGCCAACAACCCCGACTTCACCACGGTGTTCGCCCCGGTCGAGGATTCCCGTGCTCGTCAGGCCCGCGAGGCCGGCGTCGAGCCCGTGATCCTCATGGAGCACGTCACCAAGGTCTACCCCGCGCAGCCCAACAAGCCCGCGCTGGACGACGTGAACCTCGAGATCTATCCCGGTGAGTTCGTCTTTCTCGTCGGTCACTCCGGTTCCGGCAAGACCACGCTGCTCAACACGATGCTTCGCAACGTCAAGCCCACAAGCGGTCGCGTGATCGTTGCGGGCCAGGACCTCATGAAGATCAAGAACCGCAAGATCCCGTTCCTCCGCCGTCAGATCGGCGCCGTGTTCCAGGACTACAAGCTCCTGCCTAACCGCACCGCCTACGAGAACGTGGCATTCGCCCTGCAGTGCATCGGCAAGCCCAAGGCCGTCATTAAGGCTCAGGTCCCCGAGGTGCTGCGCCTGGTCGGCCTGGCCGAGCAGATGGACTCCCTGCCCGATCAGCTCTCCGGTGGCGAGCAGCAGCGCGTCTCCGTTGCCCGTGCCATGGTCAACCGTCCGCCGCTGCTCATCTGCGACGAGCCCACGGGCAATCTCGACCCTGCGATCTCGCTGGGTATCATGAAGCTCCTCGAGCGCATCAACCGCACCGGCACGACCGTGATCGTGGCCACGCATGACCGCGCGATGGTCGACTCCATGCAGCGCCGCGTCATCGCCCTCGAGGGCGGCCGCGTGATCCGCGACCAGGAGAGGGGAGGCTACGGCAACTATGGCGCCTTCTAATTTCGGCTATTCCATCAAAGAGGCTGTCCGCCACTTCTTCCGCAACTGGACGACGTCCTTCGGCGCCGTCATCACCATCTTCTTGTCGCTGTTCATCATCGGCCTGTTCATCATCGGCTCCGTGCTGGTGAACTCCGCGATCGGCAACGTCGAGGACCAGGTGACCATCCAGGCTTACATCTCCGACAACGCTTCCGATGAGGATGTCGAGGATTACCAGGATGAGCTCGAGCGCATGGACAACGTCAAGAACGTCGAGTTCGTGAGCAAGGAGGACGCGCTGGAGGAGTACAGCTCCACCATCTCCGGCAACGCCGACGCGACGCTTTCCGCTCTGGACGGTCAGAACCCCCTGCCGCGCTCCTTCCGCATCGAGATGGAGGACCCGTCCCAGGTCGAGGCCATGGCCGAGAAGATCAAGGACGATTCGGGCTTCCGCAAGATCGTCGATGACGCCGATCCCGAGGTCGACGACAAAGACGCCGATGTGGCCGAGAACGTTCGTTACGGTCAGGAGGAGGTCGGTCGCCTCTTCCAGCTGACTGGCTACATCCGCGTGGCCGCTGTGGTGTTGGTTGCCCTGCTCACCTTCGTGGCGTTCATCTTCATCAACAACACCATCCGCCTGTCCATCACCGCCCGTCGTCGCGAGATCGCCATCATGCGTCTCGTCGGCGCCTCCAACGGCTTCATCCGCGGGCCCTTTATCACCGAGGGTGTTCTGCAGGCCCTGCTCGGCGCCCTGTTCTCCATCGGCGTGCTTGAGCTGTTCCGCAACCTCGTCATCCCCAAGGTTGCTGAGGGCATCAGCTGGATGAGCTTCGCCGTGCCGATGAACATCTACTTCGCGACGTACGGCTCGCTTGTGCTGCTCGGCGTGATCATCGGCCTGTTCGGCTCGGCTATCGCCATGAGGCGCTACCTCAAGGTGTAGCGCGCGAGTACCGTTCTACCCCATCGGAAGCCCCCGGGTGTTTCCATGCAAACGTCCTCGGAGAGCGAGCTTTGCTCGCCTCCTGCGGAATGTTTGCTTTGGAAACACCCGGGGGTTTCCTGTTTTCACGGTACTGCGGCGCGTGGGAGGGGAGGGATTTTGGTCGAGGTTCCTCCGTTTGCGGATGTAGGGCCCATATCGTTGTGGCTCCGGGTTCGCTCGATCGATGGGCGTGCTGGGAATCGCCCGCGTTTGGGTACAAGAGGGCAGGTTTGAAATAAGTAGGGTCTAGCCGAAAGGAATGCATGGGTAGAGGTAGACATTCGAAGAACGGACGGCGTGGGCCCGCTCGGTCGCGGAGGCTTCCAGGGCTGACGGGAACGGTGCGGGTGTATGACGCCCGCGCTGAGGTTGAGACGGCCGAGGGCGTGTATCGCCTGGGGTCGCGCTCCATGCGTGAGGCCATGCCGGGAGATCGCGTATATGTGAGTTTGCATCGCGGCAAGGGCGGAGCCCGTCGTGCCGTCGTGGAGCACGTGATCGACCGTGCCGTCGCGGCGATTGTGGGCGTGTTCGAGCCTGCGGGGCCGTTGGGCGCCGTGCGCCCGCTTGACGTGCGCATCAAGCAGGATTTCTTCGTACTGCCAGCCGACGATTCCCCGCGGCGTTTGGGTGTGGAGCCCGGCGACATCGTGTCCGCGCGCATCGTGGACTATCCGTCGCGCACGGAGTCCGGCGTGGTGACGCTCGAGCGGCGCATCGGCGATGCCAACGAGCCGAGTCTGGGCATCGAGTGCGTCATGGCCCGTTATGGGCTCGTGGACGGCTATCCGCAGGCAGCGGTCGACGAGGCTGCGTCGCTTGCGGTCGATGTCGAAGGTGCATTGGCCGATCCACTGCGTCGTGATATCCGCGACCGCTTCGCCATAACCATCGACCCGGTGGATGCGCGCGATTTCGACGATGCCATTTCCGTCGCGCGCACGGTTCGCGGCGGATGGATGCTCGGTGTGCACATCGCGGACGTCTCGCACTACGTCGACTGGGAGAGTGCCATAGACCTCGAGGCGCGCCGCCGCTCGACTTCGGTGTACCTGGCCGACCGCGTGCTGCCCATGTTGCCTGAGCGTCTGTGCAACGACCTATGCTCTTTGCGGCCCGATGAGGACCGTCTTGCCTTCACGGTCGACATCGAGCTCGACGCCCAGGGTCGCGTGCGGACGTACGAGCCCTATCCGAGCGTGATTCGCTCTGGCGTGCGCATGGATTACGGTGCGGCCGACGCGCTGCTGCGGGAGGGCGAGCCGGATGGCGCCGCACTCGACGCCGCGGAATGTGGACGCGCCGAGCTTGCCGTGGAAGCTGCTCGCGCCAACGGCGTGGACCTGCGCGCATTTCTTCGCAACGCCGACGCACTGGCCCGTGCACGCCGTGAGATCCGCCGCAAGCGGGGCTCGATCGACTTCGACACGCCGGAGGTTCATGTCCTGCTCGATGAGGCGGGCATGCCCGTCGACATCGTCACGCGCGAGCGCACGGCCGCGACGAGCCTGGTCGAGGAGGCCATGCTGCTCGCCAACGAATGTGTGGCCGAGTTCCTGGCCGATCGCGATCTGGTTTCCGCCTATCGCGTTCATGAGGACCCCTCTCCCGACAGCTTGGCCTCGGCGGCCAAAACACTCACGGAGCTCGGGGCCGTGGAGGGCGGGCTCGCTGCGGGCATCATGCTCGGCGACCCTCGCGCTATTAGCGCGGCGGTCGAGGATGCGGCGGGCACGGCGTTTGCCCCGCAGGTCAATGCGCTGCTCCTGCGCGCCCAGCAACGAGCCGTGTATAAATCGCATAACGAGGGTCACTACGCCCTCGGCGCTCGTGCGTACTGTCATTTCACCAGTCCGATTCGCCGGTACCCCGATCTGATTGCGCATCGCGTTCTCAAGGTCGCCCTCGCCAAGCATGAGCTTGGGAAGAAGGAGGCCCTCGTCCGCGCGCCGCGGCTTACGGGCAAAGGCCCGCAGGCGCTCGAGGCGATTTGCCCGCAGCTCTGCCGACAGGTGAGCGACAACGAGCGGGCGGCCGATGCGGCTGCGAACGCCTCGCAGAAGGTGAAGGTTGCGCAGTTGTACGCCAGTCGTATTGGAGAGCGGGACACGGGAACCGTCTCTTGGATCTCCGACCTCGGTGCATTCGTTCGTCTCGATGCGACGGGTGCGGAGGGGCTGGTCCGCATGAACGCCCTGGGTGCCGAGTGGTGGGATTTCGACGATGTTCGCCTCACACTCACGGGCGAGTCGACGGGGACGAGGGTCGGCCTCGGCTGCCGTGTGGTGGTGGAGGTTGCGAGCGTGAACGTCCTGCGCGGACACCTTGACCTCAAGCTGCTTCACGTGAGCGGGTCGGCGTCGTAGTTGACTTTGGCTTAAGCGGTGGGGCGTCGCACCCGTCCGCTCCGTGCGCTACACTGAGATTTCGACTCTATCAAGGAGGACACCATGGAAATGCCCATTGCGGCGCATGACATCGACTATGCCGAGAATCTGCTCGCCGAGGGTGAGCTTGAGACAGCGGCCGTGTTGTTGGAGGAGCTCGCGTCTGAGGCGGGGGAGTATGCCGACACCGCGTGCATCGCCACGGACGCCCGCCAGTGGTTCAGCTTCTCGAGCCCGTTCGAGTATCTTGCCTATCGCCGTGTCGAGCGCGATCCTCGCGAGCTCTCGCAGGTCGAAGCGCCTTTCGATCGCCTGTATGCCGACCTGGCCTACATCTACATCCAGCGTCATGAGTACGAGTCCGCGCGTGACGCCCTCAAGCAGGCCGTGCGTTGGAACCCGATGAACTGTGCACATCGTCTGAACCTTGCCGAGGTGTTTCGAGCTCTGGGCGACACACAGGAGTGGGCCGCGCTTTCCGCTTCCGTGCTTGACCGCGCGACCACGCCGCAGGCCCTTGCTCGTGCTTTCGCCAACCTTGGTCAGTATTTCCTTGCGGGGGAGAACCTGACCGCTGCTGAGGGCTGCCGTCGCGCCGCGATTCGCGCCTGCGATGCCGATGCCGCCGCAACCGCTCTCGCCGCGCAGCTTGATAAGGAGCATCCCGAGCTCGGCGAGCTTTCGGACGAGGTTGTGAACAAGCAGCTCGAGGAGCATGGCATTGGCACCGGTGCGAACGCCGAGATCGCCGTTTGCCTTCTCATGTGTGCGACGGATGCCGCTTCCGAGGGCGATCGCAACGAGGCGACCCGCTTGACCCTGCTCGCACGTGACTTGGTGGGCGCCCCCGCATGCGAGGCGCTCATCCGCCTGATTCGCGAGTCCGACGCCGAGCTCGCCCGCGAGCGTGAGGAAGCGGCCGCTGGCCAGGGAGCCGCGTCCGCAGAGTCCGACGACGGCGAGGCGACCGATGCCGCACCCGCCGCGCCAGCCGGCTCCGCGTCTTCGGATTCCGTCGACTTCAAGGACGGTGAGTAGCCATGGCCGATGGATTCGCCCGCAAGCCGCGCCGGGAGAAGAAGCTGATCGCCAAGAATCGCTCCGCGCATCATGAGTATTTCATCGATGAGACGTTTGAGTGCGGTCTTGAGCTCGCCGGCACCGAGGTTCGCAGCTTGCGTGAGCGCGCGTGTCAGATCACCGACTCCTTCGCCCTCATTCGCAACGGTGAGTGTTGGCTGCACAACGTGCACATTCACCCGTATTCCAACGGCTCGATCTTCAATCGCGACCCCGATCGTCGCCGCAAGTTGCTGTTGCATCGCAAGCAGATCGACTACCTCGACGGCAAGTTGCGCGTGCGCGGTGTTGCGCTCGTCCCGCTTGAGCTCTACTTCAACGAGGACGGCCGTGTGAAGCTGTTGCTTGGCCTCGGTCGCGGCAAGAAGCTCTACGACAAGCGCGAGGACATGGCGAAGCGCGACATGCAGCGCGAGATCGACCGCGCCCTTAAGCAGCGAAGCCGATAGTTGGCCGGGATTGTCGAGTGTCCGTCTGCGCCTATTTCGACCGTCCCCGCCAAGTCCTATACTGGAGGCAAGCGCCTTCAGAAAGGGGAGTGCCATGGCAATCGATTCAACTGCGATGTTCGCTATGAGTTACGGGTTGTACGTGGTGTCCGCCGAGGCCGATGGCCTCAAGGCGGGATGCGTGGTGAACACGGCCGTTCAGGTGACGGCCGAGCCCATCCGCATGAGCGTCGCCGTGCACAAAGACAACGTGACCGCGCGGGTGATCGCCCAAGCGGGTGCTTTCACGATTACCGCGATCGATCAGACGGCCGACATGCCCTATATCGGCAACTTTGGCTTCCGCACCAGCGACACGTATGACAAGTTCGCCAAATACGAGACTGCGGTCTCCGAGGTGGGGAGTCCGTATTGCCCCGAGCATGCATGCGCCGTGTACGGCTGCCGTTTGATCGACACGGTCGACGTGGGTACGCATTACTTGTTTGTCGGTGAGGTGGAGCAGGCCGAGCGTCTTTCGGATGAACCCCCGCTCACGTATGCGTACTATCACAGCACGCTCAAGGGCAAGACGCCTCCCAAGGCGAGCTCGTATCAGGCCGAGTAAATAGCTCTTGCTAATAGGAAATAATTCTAGTAGCATATAGGCAACGAGAGGTTTCCGAGGTTCATTCCGCCTGTGTGTGGCATTTGGAACTTGGGTATACTCTGCTTACGTTCATTCGCCTGTGAAAGGAGCCATCATGGCTGACAAGACTTACAAGTTCGTTTGCGTTGTTTGCGGCTTCGAGGTCGAGGTCGACACCCCCGAGCTGCCCGAGGACTACGTCTGCCCCGTGTGCGGCGTTGGCCCGGATGAGTTCGAGGCCGTCGAGGAGTAACTCACATCCGCCACTGCCAGGTAACTGGATCATCAAGGGGACGTCTCTTCGGAGACGTCCCTTTTTGTGTGTCTGGTGAAGGGGCGGGGTCTTGGCCCGCCGCGATGGCGGACACTTGGCACGCCGCGATTGCGGACAATTGGTCCGCCGCGGCAGCGGGCTCCTATGGGGGGATCCTGATCTTCAGTGCGCTTTTTAATCTTCAGTGCACCTGTCGACGAAAATTGCCGTGGAAATTGGCCTGTAAGTGCACCGAAGATTCCAAAGTGCACCGACGTTTGCCGAACTGCACCGAAGAGGCGTTCGGTGACGAGGGCCATCCTGGAATCGAAGGCCTGTCCGGGGCCCCAGGATCGGTTGCCAGCCCGGAATCGTCTGAAACCTACAATGTTCTCTCTCCGGCAAGCGGTACGCCGGCGGTGGCCAGTAGCTGAAAGAAATAAGACGTGTCGAGAGCCTGGGCAAATGAGAATCGGAGGATGACCGCTCCTGTCAAGTTGAGGTGCGATTCGCGTAGCCTTTCGGCTCGCATGGACTGGACGGCCAACTCGGTTTTCTCGACTTTGGAATGGCGTGCGTCCTTGGTGAGATATTTTGCAAATCCATCGAGCTCGGCAAGAATGTATCTGCCATCCGATAGTTTCCAGCCTAAATCTGCTCGTTTCGACACTCCGGGCATCATCGGATCCTCAATTTCGATTTGAAGCTCCGGTGTTTCAAATCCGAGCTCTATGATGACTGCCCGGACAATAGATTCCCCACCGTTTTCGCTTCGCCCATCGGCGTATTTAAGTGTTTCTCGCGCTTGCCTGATTCCACGTCGGCCCTTGCCATGCGCGGCGAAGTATTCGATTAACTGCTCTTTCGTCGCGAGACGATGATGGAGGACGGAGTCGGCAATCGCGAGGCCCTGGCGAAACGTGGAGGCGCAAAGGCAATCTAACGTCGTTTGCATGAGGGTGGTGCAAGGGATGTTATCCGCGAGTACGTGCCCATCCCCTTTATCAATGTGACAGGTGACTTGGCCGGGATGCTTGCGGCGGCTTTCGCTGGGCGATATCGCGACGTGCGTCCGGGAAAGCAGTTCTTGCGGAACTTGAAGGCCGTGTGCCACTGCCGCCGAAAACAAGCAAAACGTCCAGCCGGGATGAAGCGTATGGGCGGCTTTGAGCGTCATGCGAGCTTGCACCCGCGGATCGAGCTTGTTGAATGACTCGACGAGCGCATAGGCTCCTGGAAACGGCATGCAGACAATCCCCCTTGCCAGGCGATAGTCGAGTCTTCTCTTCTCATTCGGGTCTTTCGGAATCAATAGATATCCGTGTCGTATGGCTAATTCGAGCCTACGTTCCGTCGTATTTCCAGAGTTCACGCTTCATCTCCGTTTCAGTGGGGTCCCACGGTGACCATACCGAAAACGCGTCCTGATGGTGCCGTTGTCCACCTGTCAAAAAACTGACCGTACTGGTATCGAGATGGAGCTCCTCCATAATGCATGCATTCACCATTTTCTTCGGAGGAATTGCGCATGCTTTTGCCTGGCAATGCAAGGCGGATCGGAGCGTTTCTTGGTATCGACCTTTTACACGGGGATCAGCCGACCGATGTCGTTGTCACTCGATTGCATCACGTTCGCTCGAGATGGGCTGTTGTTTGAGCCGTCGAGCAATGCCCCGATTGTCCGGGCAGAATTCATCGAGCAGGGCATGGAAGCGGGCGTTGTGGCTCGGCTCCAGAAGGTGCACGAGTTCGTGCGCCACCACGAACTCGAGGCACTCGGGCGGATAAGCGGCCAGTCGGGCGTTGATGCGGATTGCACCTGTTTTCGGCGTGCACGAACCCCAGCGCGTTTTCATCACTCGAACGCTCCAACGCGCTGCATGGACGCCGATGCGGGCCTCCATGCGCTCGACCACATCGGGCAGCGCGCGCA
>Scrappy_p2__coassemble_1709_pt1 | contig 10005 bp, 6 predicted proteins | sample Scrappy_p2__metabat2_high_PE_013 | metagenome-assembled genome bin Scrappy_p2
CACAAGCCCCACAGGCGAATGTCTCAATTTATACCTGTCCCCAAGTGGAACTCCCGTCGCAAAAAGCCGCCGGCCCACGAATGGACCGGCGGCGAAACGCATCCCAAAGGGGACGATCGTTACTTGCGCTCGAGCTTGCGGACGGTGACGCGCTTGGAGTACTCGTCGACACGACCAAAGTCGCCCAGGCCGACGCTCTCGGCGACGTTGGCGCCGGTGGCCATAGCGAGCTTCATGGCCTCCTCGACGTTATCGCGATCCTTGTACCACTTGAGCAGGAACGCCGCCAGCGTGCAGTCGCCGGCGCAGACGGAGGACACGAGCTTGATGTTGAACTCACGCTTGGCGTACCAAATGTCCTCGCCATTGGAGAAGTAGGCATCGCCACGGCTACCGCGAGTCAGAAGGACGTTCTGAACGCCCGCGTCGTGAGCCATCTTCATGGCAACGCGGACCTCGTCATCGGTGTTCACCGGAACGCCGAAGATCTCGCGCATCTCGTGGTGATTCGGCTTGATGAGCAGCGGCTTCTTGGAAGCGAGGCTCTTGAGTTTGTCGGAGGAGAGGTCCAGCACAACGTCGGCGCCGCGGGCCTGAGCGTGATCCATGACCTGATCCAGGAAGTCCTTGGAGGCACGCGGGGGCACGGAGCCGGAGACAACCAGGCAGTCCATGCCGGTGCTGGTGTCGAGGATGTTGTAGAGCTCCTCCTCATACTGAGGGGTAAGCGGGGCACCCGGATTGAGGACGCCGTACTCGTGCTCGCCATCGTTGATGTAGGCGCAGATACGGGTGACGCCGTCGATCCAGACGGGACGGCACAGGCAGCCAAGGTTCATGGTCTCCTCGACGATGAACTTGCCGGTGAAGCCACCGAAGAAGCCCAGGGCGACGGAGTCGACGCCGAACTTCTTGAGGGCGAAGGACACGTCAAGGCCCTTGCCGTTGGCGGTGTAGCTGGCGGAGTTGGCGCGGACGTTCTCATCGGGAACGAGGGTCGGACCGGCGACCGTCATGTCGACAGCGGGATTAGCGGTCAGAGTGTAAAACATACAGCCTCCTAAGTAGACACACTGCTTTATACAGCGTAGCGCAAATTGAGAAACAATTTCGAGACCATTAGTGATAAATCGTTTTATCGTCACACACAAAGATACCGACTGCGGCCCACCCGCGAGAGCGGACGCGCAGTCGGCAAGCAAAGCTTAGCGAGCGGCAGCCTCGAGCAGCTCCTTGACCTCGGCGGCGGTGGAGCAGGCGAGCGCCTTCTCGGCGAGCTCGTCGCACTCGGCCTTGGTCCACTGGGAGATGGTCTTGCGGGCGCGCAGGATACTCGGCGCGGACATGGAGAACTCCTCCAGGCCAAAGGAGATCAGCAGCGGCTCAAGCAGCGGATCGGCGGCAGCCTCGCCGCACATGCCAACCATGATGCCGGCCTTCACGCCGTTCTCGATGATGTTCTTGATCGAGCGGAGGACGGAAGGATAGTAGACCTGGTACAGGTTGGAGATGTGGTCGTTGCCACGATCGGCGCACATGGTGTAGCCGATGAGGTCGTTGGTGCCGATGGAGAAGAAGTCGGCCTCCTCGGCCAGCTTATCGGCGACGAGGGAGGCAGCGGGGGTCTCCATCATGACGCCGACCTCGATGTTGGCATCGTACTGGAAGCCCTCGGCCTCGAGCTCGGCCTTGCACTCCTCGACGAGGGCCTTGACGGCGCGGACCTCCTCGACGCAGGTGACGAGGGGGATCATGATCTTGACATCACCGAAGGCGCCGGCGCGCAGCAGGGCGCGGAGCTGGACCTTGTACTGATCGGCGTTCTCGAGGCAGTAGCGCACCGCGCGGAAGCCCATGAAGGGGTTCTCCTCCTTCTCCATGTGAAGGTAGGGAATCTCCTTATCGCCGCCCACATCGAGGGTGCGGATGATGACCGGGGCGCCCTTGAGGGCCGAGGCGACCTTACGGTAAGCCTGGAACTGCTCCTCCTCGGAGGGAAGCTCGGCGGCGTCCATGAAGAGGAACTCGGAGCGGAACAGACCGATGGCCTCGGCGTCGTGCTCGAGAGCGTTGGCGACGTCCTCGGGGCTGCCGATGTTGCAGGCGAGGATCTTCTTGATGCCGTCGGCGGTGACGGTCTCCTGGCCACGGAAGGCCTCGAGAGCGGCCTTCTCCTCGGCAAAGGCTTGTGCCTTAGCCTGGTAATCGGCCATGACGGAGTCCTCAGGCTCGGCGATGACGACGCCCTTGGAGCCGTCGACGATGACGGTCATGCCGTTGCGCAGCGCAGAGCAGCTGTTTGCCACGGACAGGACGGCCGGGATCTCCAGCGCGCGGGCGATGATGGCGGAGTGGGAGGTGCGGCCACCGGTCTCGGTAACGATGCCGGCGACATGCTCCTTGTCGATGGTCGCGGTCATGGACGGAGTCAGGTCATGCACGACGACGACGGTGTTCTCGGGCAGGACGGAGAGATCGACGACCTCGACACCCAGCAGCTCGGCAAGGATGCCGGTGCGGATGTCGGCAATGTCGGCGGCGCGGAGGCGGAACATCTCATCGTCCATAGAGAGGAACATGTTCTCGAACATGGTGGAAGCGTCCACCAGGGCCTGCTCGGCGCAAGCGCCGCCATCGATGGCGCCGCAGATCGCGTCCGTCATGCCCGGATCCTGGGCGAGGATGATGTGACCGGCCATGATCTCGGCCTCGTTCTCACCCACGGCGACCTTCATGTGGTCGGCCTGGGCCTGGGTCTTCTCGCAGAAGACGGCCAGAGCAGCCTGATAGCGCTCCTTCTCGGCGGCGGTGTCGGACACCTCGCGGGGCTCGAAGGTCAGGTCGGGATCGACGGCCACCATGACGGTGCCGATGCCGATGCCCTCAGAAGCGTTAACTCCCTGGTACATTACGTTTCCTCTCTCCTATTCCCCATCCGTGCGCACGGGGAACAAAAACACAGGCGCCCACGTATCGCGAGGACGCCTGCCAATCTACACCTATGAGATTAGATGTTTGCCATCAAGACAAGGCTCACGCGCGAACTACTCGCCCAGACCGCTCTTGATGAGCTCGATGGCGGCCGCGAGGGCCTCCTTCTCGTCAGCGCCGTCGCACTTGACCTCGACCTCGGTGCCGCAAGGGATGCCGGCGGCCATGAGGGCCATCGGGGACTTGCCGTTGACCTCCTTGTCGGGGGCGACAACGGTGACCTCGGAGGCGAACTTGCCCATGGTGGAGGCGAAGAGGCCGGCGGGACGCATGTGGAGACCCTGCGGGTTAACGAGCGTAGCCTTATCAGAAACCATAACTGACTCCTTTAAAGTGGCACGAGCGGTAAAACCGAACGTGCTCATAAACACGACAGACCCATTGTAATACGTTTGAGCAAAATTGGGGAGTGAGTTTGAAAGCAGAGGAAGACCGCCTTCGCGACGTTTCTCAACCATTTCACAAAAGGCCTGATAGAGCACGGAAAACGAGTTGCCCTGCACAACCATTCACCACCACGCAAAAGAAAAAAGACCCTGCCGATACTCGACGACAGGGTCTTTTCCAGTCTGCGGGTGCGCCATGGGGGATTCGAACCCTCGACCATCGGATTAGAAGTCCGGTGCTCTATCCAGCTGAGCTAATGGCGCGTATGTGCGTACCGAACGATACGGCACGGTTGATTATAGACGAAAGCGCGGTCAAGTGGCCATGCTCGTCGTTGCGACTTGCGGCTAGGCCCGCTCGGACATCTCCTTGAGATAGCCCTCCCAGAACGATCGCGACGTCAACGTGGGCATGGCCTCACGATATGCCGCACGCACCGCGCCGCCCTCCTTGCGCCAGCGCGCAAGCAGCGCCCGCTCGCGGGCGCGAATCGCTCGGAAGCGCTCCTTGTCCATGGTGCGCACGGAGGCGCTCTTGCGCGTGGGCTCCAAGCACACAACGGTCTTGCGAGCGACCGACGAACCCTCAATCGTGCCAGGTCCGTACTTCACCAGATAGCTCGGTTCGTCACGCAACAGGAAATCGGGCAGATAATGCTTGTCGTACGGCGCGGAACGCCAGATCTTCAACCATGTGGGAACGCGGACAATCAAATCGACGCTGGAGAGCACATCCTCGGTCACGCCCGCGCGGGCAAGCAACTCGGGATCCATCTCCCCCACCGGCGTGAGCTTTTCGTTAAAGGCAGCGTGTTCCTTCATGAGGGCGGCGCCATCGGCATGCATGAGGAACTCAGGACCTGCCAGGTAGTCCTCAAAACCCTGGAGCAACATCTCAGCGGCACCGTAATCCATATCGCGCAGATTCTGGCGCACGTTGCGCTTCAAACGCGTGACCGCGAGGCGCTCGGAAGCGCAGTCGTGCACGGCGGTGAGCACGTGGAAGTTGCGCGTGAACTGATAGCAGTCCACCGAGGCGCGCCAACGGCCCTCAAAGCTCGCATGCCACACGCAGATGCCGTTCATGGTCATGTACACCGGATTGTTGCGAATGCCGAATTCCACATCGTCGCAGCGCACGAACAGGGGAAGCGGCAGCCCGTTCTCGCGAATCGCGGAAACGGGAATGCAGCTGTACCACCAAGCTCCATATGCCTGCTCGACCTCGACATCGGCCCGCTCGTTCGCAATCACGTCGGCGAGCTCGTCCACGCGGTAATCGTCCTTGATTTTGACGTACTTGCCGCTGCTGATAACGCGCGCCACATCTTCGAACTGGCGTGCGGGATCCTCGAGCGAGAGCATGGCACCGTTCAGGAACGCGTCCTTGTAGCGGCCCCTCGCAAGGGAGAGGAGATTGAAGGTGCGCAGAATGCTCTCGGGCAGGATGCGCACGTCGTCATCCATGAGAAGGACGTGCGTAAAAGCGCCCTCTTCCTCGGTCGCAGCCATCATGCCACGCGCAAAACCGCCAGCGCCGCCGACGTTAGGATTGGGGATGACCGTGACGATGTCATCCGTAAGAGCCGCAGCGTCGAGCGTGCGGCCATTGTCCACGACGAACATGTGGAACCTCGATGCGATTGGCTCTCCTTCCGCCGCAACGGCCCCCTTGACGAGGTCGATGTTGGGGAGAATGAACCGCTCGTTGTTGAATGTCGTGGTGGAGAGCGCCAGACGGACATCGTTCACCTGTGCCTCATCGACACGCGCGAAGTAATGGGCGCGAACGACCTCGAGGCGCGACGCCTCATCGGCCTGCAGTGCGAAACCGACCAGGTCCTCCCCCGTCAAATCAACCTCGATGTCGAATCCCGTAGGGGTGCCGCAGTCGATATCTAGAGTCTCCAAAGCGCGGGGCTCGTCTGCACCATCGGCAACGCCGAGCACCTCGAGCACGCCCTTGCCGGACAACTCGATATGAAGCCAGGCTGTGTCCAAGCCCGCGTACTTCCGCCATTTGCGAGCAGACAGCCCGTTCACGTACGTGAGGAAGTCCACACGAGAGGTGACGCACAGGGCGGACGCCCCGGCCTCACCAGATGTGATTGCCTCGGACTCACCACGGTAATACAGGGCGGGGTCGTCTTTCGCATGATCGTCCACGTGGAGCAGGACGTTCATCAACTTGAAGTCAATCGCAGACATTCGCTATCTCCTTGCAGGAAGCTGCTGGTAACTAGAGGATTGATCGAGATTGGGGTTGAGGTACGGGTCGCCCGCCGCACGCACGCCGGGCCACTTCTCATCGAAACGCGCAATGTCAGCGGCAGGATAGTCCGGAGCATTCGAAGCGCAATCGAATCGGCGCTCGGGAGCGGCCTCGTCGACTTCGATCTTGACCGTGGGCGTGGCGACGATACGCAAACCCTCGTTGAGCACGCGGCGACACAAATCGACCGCACCGACCTCGGCGCCGAACGACGCGTCAAAGCCGCCGATGCGCCCAAAGACGTCGCGGCGCACACACATGCCCTGAAGCCCCACGGCGCTCACATTTTGCATGGCGCGCAAATTGCACTGGTAACCGGGGAAATCATCGTCATAGCCACGGTACATGGGCATGATGCGCTCGGACGTGACCGCAACGCCATAGGATTTGTTGGTCCCGTTGCGATAGAGAATCTTCGGGGCAGCGATGCCGATGCCGTCCATCGAGCACCAACCCGCAAGCTGGCGCAGCGGCTCGGGAGTGAGGAACGTGCACAGAGAATCAAAGAATACAAGGCCGTCTCCGCTCGCCGCCGCAGCACCCACGTTGTAACGAGCCAAACAAGAGGCATCCGCTGAAACATCGAGGAGTTTCGCGCCAAACCGCTTGCAGAGAGACGCAAGCCAATCAGACCACTCTCCGACAACGATCAGCTCGGCAAAGGAGTCGGCAGGAGTCTGCTTGAAACACTCGAGCGTACGCTCAACCTCAAACGAGGAGTCCGAGGCAAGCATGACCACCGATGCGGATGCCTGCGGATCCGACAGCCAAACATTATGGATATTGACTACCCCTGACGCGATGATTCGACCTCCGGGCACACGGCGCTCAATCTCATTAAAGGCCGAAAGACGATATGCCTTGCGACTATATGGCTTAGCATCGGGATTGGCAGCGGTTGACGTGTCACTGATGCGCCAGTGGTACAAAACCTTCTGCACCCCATGGACGGCACGAGCGCGACCCACACAATACGCGACCATGTTGTAATCCTGCGCTCCATCATAGCGACGATCAGGCTTGGGCATCGAGTCGATCAGGGTCCGCCGGATAGTCATGAGATGAACAATATAGTTCTTACAGAGCAGAAGCTCGGGCGCATATGCAGGCTTATGCAGGGGGTGCAGGTGCTTAAAACCCCCTCGCTTCTCGTCGCGGCAAACTAAATCCTCATCGCAATACAGAACGTCAATCTCAGGGTTTTCATTTATGGCAGATACGTACTCGAAAAGCAGCGAAGGCTCGATGGCATCGTCGTGGTCCAAAAAGCAGCAGAACTCACCGGTGGCAACCTCAAGGCCCGCGTTAGTATTCTCGGTGATGCCGAGGTTATCCTCCAGGTCGACGACGGTAATGCGAGCATCCTGCGTACAATAGGCAGCAACCTCGGCACTCAGTGCCTCGAGTTCGGGACTGGCGTTGACCAAGACAAGCTGCAGGTTGGGGTACGTCTGTGCGAGCACCGAATCGACCATCGTATGAAGGTACTCGGACGGGGTCTTGTAGAGGGGCACGATAAAACTGAACGTGGGCTGGATGGAGAAATCGACCCACGCATCACGCTGACGCTTAAGCTCGGCCTCCCCCGCCTTATGCGCGCGAAACCACTCGTCGTAGGACTTGTCCATCCACGCGTCGATGGGAAAACCGTCTGCGTAGAAGCGCATGTCCTCGCCACGAGAGCGGCGGATCGTGTTGTTGAGCCCGTGATAGCAGCTTTTTACAAGACCGACGAGAGACGACATGGAACTCCAACCAAACTGTTCATGCAACCCGTCCATTCTAACAAAGACGCAAAACCCGCCTGGGCCGTGAGCCCAGACGGGTTAAAAGGCATGAATTGAACAGGCTTTACCGCGCGGCCATGTACTCCGCGAGCTCCTCGGTCCAGTCGCGCGGCGCGAAGCCCGCCGCGGCGATCTTGGAGAGGTCGAGGTCGGAGTGCGCGGGGCGCGGGGCGATCGGTCCCTCGGCGGCGGCGTAGTACTCGGCCGTCGAGACGGGCTCCACGGCCTCCCCGTTGCCGTTGGCGAGGTCGAACACGCGGGCGGCGATGGCGGCCCAGGACTCGACCGGGCCGGAGCCGGTGAGGTTGTAGGTGCCGTACTCGGCGGGGGCGCTGGGCTCCACGTCGCCGTCGCGGTAGCCGAGCAGGTGCAGGATGCCCTCCGCCATCTGGTCGGTGAAGGTGAGGCGGCCGAGCTGGTCGTCGACGACGGTGACCCTCTCGAGGGCGTCGGACGCGTCGGCCACGCGGTCGGAGAGGGATTTCATCGTCTTGACGAAGTTCCTGCCGTCGCCGATGACCCAGGAGCTGCGGACGACGTAGTGGCGCGGGCAGCCGGCCACGGCCAGGTCGCCGGCGGCCTTGGACTGGCCGTAGACGGACAGCGGGCTGAGGGGCTCGCCCTCGGGTTGGTTGCCGACGGTGCCGTCGAAGACGTAGTCGGAGGACACGTGCACCAGGGTCATCCCGTGCTCGGCGCAGGTGCGGGCCATGAGGGCGGGGCCGGCCGCGTTCGCGGCCCAGCAGGCCCTGCGCCCCTCGGGCGTCTCGGCGGCGTCGACGGCGGTGTAGGCGCCGCAGTTGATGACGGCGCCGTAGAGGGACCAGTCGTACTTGGCGTAGTCCTCGGGGCGGAAGAGGTCGAACTCGTCGATGTCGCAGTAGTCGAAGCCGGGCAGGCCCCGCGCCTCGGCGGCGGCGCGCACGGCGCGGCCGAGCTGGCCGTTGCAGCCCGTCACCAGCGTGCGCCTGGGCGCCATGGGCAGGGCGTCCGCGAGCACGGGGTGGGCCTTGTCGGCCTCGGAGAGCTCGCACTCAGACAGCGGGATGGGCCACTCGATGCCGAGATCGGGGTCGGCGAGGTTCACGAAGGTGTAGGTGGACTTGAGCTCCGCCGACCAGTGGGCGTTCACCAGGTAGGTGTAGGCGGTGCCGTCCTCCAGGGCCTGGTAGGAGTTGCCCACGCCGCGCGGCACGTAGATGGCGCGGCTCGGGTCGAGCTCGCAGGTGTAGACCTGGCCGAAGCTCCTCCCGGGGCGCAGGTCGACCCACGCGCCGAACACGCGGCCGCAGGCCACGGAGATGAACTTGTCCCAGGGCTCCGCGTGGATGCCGCGGGTCACGCCCTTCTGGTCGTTGAAGGAGATGTTGTTCTGGACCGGGCCCATGTCGGGCAGGCCCAGCGCGCGCATCTTCTCGCGCTGCCAGTTCTCCTTGAACCAGCCGCGGGAGTCACCGTGCACGGGCAGGTCGAACACGAGCATCCCGGGGATGTTCGTGCTCGTCGCGGTCAGTTCCTTCTCGAATTCGAGCGCCATGGAGGCCGCCTTTCTCGTTCTGATCGGTGCGGCCGCGACCCCGGCCCCCCTCCGCGCGCGGTCGGGGGCGGGGCCGCGGGGCGCGGCCGCGCCTGCGATGCTCCTACTGCCCCTGGGCGGCGTACCTCGCCTCGGTGGCCTCCTTGGCCGGGCGCCACCAGGCCTCGTTGTCGCGGTACCAGGCTATGGTCTCGGCCAGGCCGGCGGCGAAGTCGGTGCGCGCGGGCTCCCAGCCGAGCTCGGTCCTGAGCTTGGTGGCGTCGATCGCGTAGCGGCGGTCGTGGCCGGGGCGGTCGCGCACCCAGTCGAAGTCGTCCTCCGGGCGGCCGAAGGCCTTCAGGATCTCTCGGAGCACCGTGATGTTGTCCAGCTCGCCGTCGGCGCCGATCAGGTAGGTCTCGCCGATGCGGCCCTTCGTGAGGATGCACCAGACGGCGGAGCTGTGGTCCTCGGTGTGGATCCAGTCGCGGACGTTCCTGCCGTCGCCGTAGAGCTTGGGGCGGACGCCGTCGATGAGGTTCGTGACCTGGCGCGGGATGAACTTCTCCACGTGCTGGTAGGGGCCGTAGTTGTTGGAGCAGTTGGAGATGGTGGCTCGCAGGCCGAAGGTGCGGGCCCAGGCGCGCACCAGCAGGTCCGAGCTCGCCTTGGTGGAGCTGTACGGGGAGCTCGGGCGGTAGGGCGTCTCCTCGGTGAAGCGGGCCGGGTCGTCCAGCGCCAGGTCGCCGTAGACCTCGTCGGTGGAGACGTGGTGGTAGCGCACGCCGTGCCTCCTGCAGGCCTCGATGAGGGTGTAGGTGCCCTCGACGTTGGTCTTCAGGAACGGGCTCGGGTCGGCGATGGAGTTGTCGTTGTGGGACTCGGCGGCGTAGTGGACCACGGCGTCCGTCTCGGAGACCAGGCGGTCGACGAGCGCGGCGTCGCAGATGTCGCCCACGACGAGCTCGACGCGGTCCGAGGGCAGGCCGGCGATGTTCTCGGGGTTGCCGGCGTAGGTCAGCTTGTCGAGCACGGTGACGTGGACGCCGGGGT
>Scrappy_p2__coassemble_1789_pt1 | contig 9556 bp, 6 predicted proteins | sample Scrappy_p2__metabat2_high_PE_013 | metagenome-assembled genome bin Scrappy_p2
TTGAACTGCCTCCCATTTCTTGGACTGGAAAATGAAAGTCCTGGAGATGGGAGGCGGTTCACTTCGGTGCTCCTTCCTTTTGCAACATCGGCCATCTCGACAGCGCACCCGTTGCCCTACCCCAATAGCCCTTCTGAAAGCAAAGCCTCTTGCAGGTAAAACCACCGCCTCAATCCCTCCAAACGAAATCCCGCGCTTTCGAAAGATCCAAAACAGCATAATCGTCCGTCTGAAAAGATGGCGCAGAGCCCCTCGGGCCACGTCTTCTGGCCGCTATGCATCCGCTAGGCAAAAATAGCCCAATTGATGCACTTCTTCAGCACGCCGTTTTCAATTCGTCGACTTTTGGTAATTACTTATCGCTTCCTCGAGATATAAGGCCCATTTGGATGCACACGACCAGGTGTTTTACGCGCCAGAATGCGTTGCTACCGGCCAGTCTGGAAAACTAATTACCAAAAGTCGATGAATTGACTTCAATCGCCCTTGCGCAATCCGACTCCCCCTTTGGGTACAAGCTCATTCATCGAGGGAGGGGGTATTTAATGGAACAGGTGATTTGCGGCGCCAGCGCCTTTGAGCTTTATCGAATCCCACCCCAGGTCACACTGCTGCTCCCAGAGTTTCCCCGTTTTTCGACGCGCCGGCAACGCAGCGCCATCTCCCGGTCGAACGACCTGGGTCCTTGGCTAAATCTTCCAATACACACCCTGTGCGACAGCCCGTCAGCCCGAACACGGTCTTCGGCAATCAAGGACCACGTCTGGAGCGGGGACCTCCCGAGTTCAGCTATCTGGGAAAACAACGAAGTCGGTGTTCAGTACACCTCGCCGCTCATGACATTGCTCACCTTGGCGCCGCTCGTCTCGGTGCACCGTCTCACCATGGCCGCTTACGAACTCTGCGGGACATTCGCCGTCTACGCGCCCACCAAAGAAATGCAGCGCGAGCTCGACCGCTTGCGCAATCAGCACCTCGCATGGCCGGGAGGATGGCGACAGGTGTATGACCACGCGGGCAAACCGACGTCTCTTTGGCACCGCGACCCGCTCGTGACGCTTCATGAGCTTCGCGGGTTCTGCGAGGAAAGCAAGGGCATGCACGGCCATCGCCAGCTTTGCCAGGCCGCACGCGCGGTCACGGGCGTTGCGGCATCTCCCCTCGAAGTGCAAGCATCCATGCTGCTGAACCTTACGCGACGACGCGGCGGCGAAGGGCTAGGGCCCATCGTCAACAACCACCCCATCACGCTGAACCGCGACGCCCGCATCCTCGCCGGCCAATCAACCTGCTACGCCGACATCCTTTTCCCCGAAAACGACATCCATCCGGCAATCGATATCGAGCTTCAGGGCCATATGGTTCACGATGGGGGCCGAGCGGGCGGAATAGACTCCAACCGCATGCTCGGCCTCAAGCGCATGGGTATCGAGGTCATCATGGTGACAGCCGAGCAACTCTATAACCCCGGGAGGTTCCATCGTCTGTCGGCCCACTTGTCGTCGTTGCTCGGAAAACGGCGGAAGGCGAAATCGGCGGGCATGGAAGCCGCCGAGCGCGACCTGAGGTGCGAGGTCCTTTCGAACTGGGAACAGCTGGTTCGCTGAGTTCTCAACGGGTCCCCGCGTACTCCATCTCGCGCCCTGCTCGGGCGTTGACCTCGGCGAAGACACGGTTGAAAAATTCCTCGTCGAGCAGACGGTACGCAGCGCCGGTGACCGGGTGATTGGTGCGCACGGTCTCATGGGCGATGGCGCAGGTCGCAGATACCGACGCCGCATCGATCTCGTACTGAGGAAACGCCGCCGCGACCTCGATGAGCTGTGGCGTAAGACGCGGCATGAGGTCGAGTTCGAGAGACTTGCCGAACAGGTCGAAATCGCCCTGTTTCTTGATACGGAAATCCCGACTGGGCTGCTCGCCACGCGCATCAATCAAATCGCTCACGGCCTGGTTCCACGTGCAGTCGGCAAGCAGGTGAACCCATGTGCCGAGCACCATGTCGAACAAGGAGCGTCGCAGCTCATCGCGGCTCAGCGCGCGTCGGGAGGTCGCAAACGCATCGCGCTGGCACGCGGCGGTTTCGACCACATCGAAATCCCACTCGAACGTCGGCGTGTGCGCGGGAGACACGTGGGCAACCTCGGCTGCGAGGGAGGCGGGCGCCCGCCAGGACCGCTCCAGGGCAGGGTCCCCGGCCGCCGCAAAGCCGGTGGGACCAACGGGCGCACGATCAGAATCGGCACCCACGAAACCGGAGGCAAAACCGGGCGCCCCGACACCTCCCCCCGTTGCGCAATCGTCACCGAGCGCATCCAACAGCCCGCACTCACGCGCAAGCGGCAGCACGTACGCATCGAAGAACTCGCCCGCGCGCGGCTTTGGGATGTGCTCGGGCTTGGCGAAATGCGTCACGCGATACGGAACGGGGCGCACCACGCCGGGCACCATGTAACCCACGTAGATATCGGGAATCAAGTTTCCAAAGAGAAACGCATTGCCGTCGCGCACGGCGCGTGCAACGGAGCCGCCGCCCTTGAGCAGCCGCTCCGCATGCGCGATATGCATGTTCCAGCTGGGCACTAGCTGCGGACCTCGCCGCCGGTGGCCTTACACACCTTCGTCACCAGCTTGGAGTGAGCGCGCTCGACCTCCTCGCTCGTGAGGGTGTGGTCGTCAGCGCGATAGGTGAGCGCGAAGGCCATGGATTTCTTGCCCACGCCAACGCGCACCGGGTCGCGGTACACGTCGAACAGGCGCACGCCCACGAGCAGCTTGCCGCCGGCGGAGCGCAGACGGCGCTCCAGGTCCTCGCAGGTCACGTCGTCGTCAACAACGATGGCAAGGTCGTGCTCGACGCTCGGGAACTGGGAGAACTCGCGATAAGCCTCCTGGGCGCCAGCGCCCTTGATCAGCGCCTCGAGATTCAACTCAAAGGCCACCACGGGGATATCGATGCCGTAGACATCGCGCGCATCGGGATGGATCTCGCCGACCCAGCCGAGAACCGTACCGCCGGAGAGCACCTCGGCGCCGCGGCCGGGCTGCAGGAAGGCGTAGTCGTCGCCGTCGGCGGGACGGAAGCGGACCTTAGGCGTGCGCAGCTGGGAGAGCAGCTCCTCAACAACGCCCTTGCCGTCGAAGAAACGAAGCGGCATGGGCTTGTGATTCCAGGTCACATCGCCCATGGAGCCGGAAAGCACGCCCGCCACGGACTCGCGCTCCTTCGGCGCGCTGGCGTTCTCGCGGCCGAAGAACAGCGTGCCGATCTCATACAGCTGCACGTTTGCGGTGCTGTGCTTGATGTTGTACTCGACGGACTGCAGCAAGCCCGGAATGAGCGAGCGGCGCATCTCGGTCTGCTCGGCCACGAGTGGGTTCATGATCTCGACCGGGCATCCACGGCCCTCGTCCGTCATGCCGATGCGCTCGAGGTCGCCGGGGGCGGCGAAGGAGAAGTTCATGGTCTCGTTGAGGCCGCAGGCGCGCAGGATCTGACCGACCTTGCGGGTGAGCTGCTGCTCGCGGGTGAGGCCGCCGATGTGGTTTTTGGCGGCGGGGATGGTGGCCTCGACGCGATCCATGCCCCACAGACGCAGGACCTCCTCGATCAGGTCGATCTCACGGGTGAGGTCGGGGCGGAACGTGGCGGGCATGACCGCGAACACGCGCGCATCCCCCTCCCCCTCGGCCTCGACGGAACAGCCGAGACGCGTAAGCGCCGTCTCGATGAAAGAGGGCTCGATCGCGGCGCCGCACAGCTCGTGCACGCGGGAAAGGCGCAGGCTGATGGGAGCGAGCTGCTTGGGCGAGGGATAGACGTCCACGCAACCCGGGGCAACCTTGCCGCCGGCAAGCTGCTCGATGAGGGCGCAGGCGATGTTGGCAACATCCACGCATCCGGTCTCGTCGACCTGGCGCTCGAAGCGGATTGAGGCGTCGGAGATCAGCGCGAGGTCGCGGCTGGTGTGGGAGGTGCGGCCAGCGTTGAAGCAGGCGCTCTCCACCAGCACGTCGACGGTGGCGTCGGTAACCTCGGACTCCATGCCGCCCATGACACCCGCGAGCGCGACCGGGGTGGCGCCGGCCTCGCCGGTGGCGATGAGGCCCATGCCCGCGGAGAGCGTGCGCTCCACGTCGTCGAGGGTGCGGAAGACCTCGCCCTCACGCGCCGCGCGCACGGCCACGGTGCGCTTGCCGCCCTTCTCATCGAACGCGTTGAGGTCGAAGGCGTGCAGCGGCTGGCCGGTGAGCATCATCACGTAGTTGGTGATGTCCACGACGTTGTTGTGCGTGCGGATGCCGCAGGAATTGAGGCGCTGGACGAGCCACTCGGGCGAGGGGCCGACCTTCACGTCGCGCACCACGCGGGCGACGTAGCGATCGCACAGGCCCTCGTCGATGAGCTCGACCGAGACGGTCTCGGCGGTCGGGGTGCCGGACTCGGCGGCGATAGCGGGCAGGTCGACGTGGAAGTCGCGGTCGTAAATGGCGCCGACCTCGCGCGCGATGCCGATCATGGAGAGGCAGTCGGCGCGGTTCGGGGTGATCTCACAGTCGAGCACGGTGTCGGACGTGCCCAGGTACTGGGCAAACGGCATGCCGATGGGAGCATCCTCGGGAAGGATCATGATGCCCCCGTGATCGGCGGAGAGGCCGAGTTCGCGCGCGGAGCAATTCATGCCACAGGACACGACGCCACGAAGCTTGCCCTTCTTGATCTTGATGTCGCCGGGCAGCTCCGCGCCGATCATCGCGGTCACGATGTGGTCGCCCTCGTTGAAGTTCTGTGCGCCGCACACGATCTGCAGGGGCTCCGGGTTGCCCTCGGCGTCCACGTTGTTGGCGCCCACGTCGACCATGGTGACCCACAGGTGATCGGAATCGGGATGGGCCTCCTTGGAAAGGACCTTGGCCGTCACGATGTGATCGAAGGACTCACCCACCGTCTCAATGGCCTCGACCTCGGTGCCGGTGCGGATGAACTCACGGGAAAGCTCGGAGGGGTCCTCCGGCAGCTCGACCATGCTCTTCAGCCAGTCGTAAGAAACTTTCATCTCAAACCTCTTCTATATGCACCTCAATTTAGGGACTGTCCCCAAATTGAGGTGAAACCTCTTCTTAGAACTGATTCAGGAAACGCATGTCACCGGTGACGAGCGTGCGCAGGTCGGGCAGGTCGTAGCGGAGTGCCGCAATACGCTCGACGCCGGCGCCGAAGGCGAAGCCGGAGTAGACCTCGGGATCGATGCCGCAGTTGCGCAGGACGTTGGGGTCGACCATGCCGCAGCCCAAGATCTCGATCCAACCGGAGTGCTTGCAGAAGGGACAACCCTCGCCGCCGCACACGCCGCAGCTCACGTCGACCTCGCAGGAAGGCTCGGTGAACGGGAAGAAGTGCGGGCGGTAGCGCGTGGCGCGGTCCTCGCCGAACATGCACTTCACGAAGTAATCAAGCGTGCCCTTGAGGTCGCCGAAGGTGATGCCCTTATCCACGACGAGGCCCTCGATCTGATGGAACTGGGGCAGGTGGCAGGCATCGGCCGTATCGGGGCGATACACGCGGCCCGGGGCGATCATGTAAATGGGCGGCTCCTGGGTCTCCATGGTGTGCACCTGCACGCCGGAGGTCTGGGTGCGCAGCAGCACGTCGGACTCGCCGTGGGCATGTTCCTCGGGATGCGCCGCGGTGCCGGGGGCGTTGTCCTTCACGTAGAAGGTGTCGCGTGCGGAACGGCTCGGGTGATCGAGCGGGGCGTTCAGCGCGGTGAAGTTATACCAGCTGGATTCAACCTGCGGGCCAGCCTCGACCGTATAGCCAATACCGCAGAAGACGTCCTCGATCTCCTCGATGATCTGGTTGATGAGGTGCGCATGGCCGATCTGCGGACGGACGCCGGGCAGCGTGATGTCCACGGCCTCCGTGGCCATGAGCTCGCGCACGGCGGCGCGCTTGAGGTCCTTCATGCGGCCGTCGAGCAGCGTCTCGGCCATACGGCGCATCTCGTTTGCGCGCTTGCCGAGCACCGGGCGCTCCTCGGGCTCGATCTTGCCCATCATGCGCATGAGGCCGGTGATCTCGCCCTTGCGGCCCATGAGCGCCACGCGGGCGGCCTCGAGCTTCTCGGTCGTCTCGGCGCCCTCGATCATCTCGCGGGCTCGCTGCTCGAGCTCCTCAAGCTCGTCGATCAGGCTCATCTGTTCCCCTCTCGTCCATCGGCGCCATATAGGCGCCACGTTGTTCCATAGAAAAATCCGCCCTTGGGATCGTGCGATCGCTCGCACTCCCAAGGACGGATGAGATTCCGCGGTACCACCTTGATTGGCCGCCGGCTGTCTGCCCGGCGAACCCTCTTTTGCCCGATGTCGCGCGGGCGCGCGGCTCCCCTACTCAGCATGTGCAATTAGGGACGGGTGCAAATCGCACATCGCGCCCCGGCGCCCGCCGTTCAGGTCGCAGCTCGGGAGTGAACTCGGGGCTCCTCGCCGCGGGCGGGCTCTCAGCCGGTGGCCCTCCCTCTCTTTGCGGCGATGCGGTGAGGCCCGACCTCTCCGTCAACGCAGTGGTCAAGATGATAGCATACCTGCGCTTCCTTACGCGATCGACAGCTCATGAACCTCGTCGTACTTGCCACCCATGCAGATCTTCGCCGTGCCGCGATCGAGGTTGTACACCACAGACCACTGCGTCTGGAAGACCTCGCCGTTGTCCTTGATCTTCACCTCGCGGCTCACGCTCTGAAGCGTGTCCATGGCCTGCTGTGCATCCATGACGCCATCTGCCGCCTCGAGCGCGCCCATCACGGTGGCGTAACGGTCCTCGCCGCCTCCGAAGTCATATTCACCGGGCGTGAGCAGGAAGTTCGTTGCCGCCATGTACGTCTTGCCCTCGGCGGGCACGCCGGCCGTCGTGGGGTCGCCGGGCTCCAGCACGTTCATCTCGTCGCCGATGTACTCGACCACAACGGTCTTGCCGCTCGCATCCGCGATCTGGAAGTGATAGCTGCGCCCGCCGCTCGAGTGCATGTCGTACTCGCCCAACAGTGCAACCGCCTCGTCCACCGTGGCGCAGCGATCAAGCATCATGCGAATGGCCGTCGTAGTGGTAATGTCCACGCGGTCGGTCCGCTGGTCGGTCGCCTCGGTGTCGATGAGCAAAACGCCCACGGCCAGGCCCTTCTCGTTCACACCGTCGAGCGGCGCGAAGGGCGCCGCCAACGACACGATGCTCGACGCGAGATCATCGGGCAACTTGTCCTCACCGTATCCGATGAACGCGAGATTCACCATTGACAGCGACGCATAACCATCCTCGGGATTCGTACGGACCATCATGCCAGGCGAGAACTCCAGATCGAAATTGCGGCCGAAGATCGCATCGCCCGAGGGTGTTTCAGCGTTGAACGTCGAACAGGCGAGATTGGGCAACTCGATCTCAATCGGCAGGCCCTTGAGAAGACGGTCTACCACAAAGTCGATAAGCTCGGCGTCATTGGAGGCGCCCCCTTGCTCCAAAAACTCGTCGATGCCGTAATCGCCAGCGTAGTCCATGGTATACAGCGGGTACTCATCGATCTTCTTGATGCTGTCGAGCGTCTTGAGCTCGTTTCCGAACAGCGTGAAAACGACGACTCCACCCACCAGGCACGCAACGGCAATGAAGCCCGCCACACCAAGGGCGATGCGCTTCACAATATTCAGCGCGCGCCCCGTGCCATCGTTAGAATTGCTCATAGGTCCCCCTCAGACAGGTTGTTCCAACGAGCAAGGGATTCTAACTCATATATCTTACATTGATTAAGTTTTTGTCTCTTAACTTACTCACTTCATAATTCTGTACGTTTTGAGCTAATCGGCGAGGGGCGGCGCGTTTTGCGGACGACAGTGCTACAGGCAATGGGGGCCAGGCCGTTTGTGCACCATTGACCGCCCGAGAACGTGTGCAATCGGGGACGGGTGGGTACACTCATGGGCAATGACCGCGAAGCACGAAAAGGAGGCCTCATGCCCGAGACCAACTCCGCCGAGCTCACCGCGCGCCTCGATGCGCTCGAGAACAAGCTCTGGACCCGCTCCTACCTCATGAAGATCGCCGAGTTCGACGGCGCCACCATCGCCCCCGAGAACGGCGCAGCCGCACGCGGCGAGGCCATGGCGGCCCTCGCCGGCGAGCATCACGAGCTCCTCACCAGCGATGACGCCGTTGCCCTTGTAAGCGAGCTCGAGCAGGGCGTCGCCGCGGGCGAGATCAGCGACCCCAAGCTCGTCGCCCAGATCCGCACGCTCGCGCGCGATCAGCGCGAGGCCCTCGCCTTCCCCACCGAGGAAGTCGAAGCGTGGAGCCGCCTCACCTGCGAGGCCGACGCCGTGTGGCACAAAGCGAAGGTCGCCGACGACTGGGCGAGCTTCGAGCCCTATATCGACCGCATCGTCGCCTCGCTCAAGCGCCAGGCCGCTTATCTCGACGACACGCGCGACCCTTATGACGTCTGGCTCGACCAATACGAGCGCGGCATGGACTCCGCCGCATTCGACCGCTTCTTCGGCCAGGTGCGCGAGACGGTCGTGCCGCTCGTCCAGGCAATCGGCGAGCGCGGCGAGCAGCCCGAGGCGCCCTTCCTCACCGCGCACGTGGACGACGCCACCCAGCGCGCGCTGTCCTTCGACCTGATGCGCCTCGTCGGCCTGAACGACGCCGACACCTGCCTCGCCTTTACGGAGCATCCCTTCTCCGAGGGCTTCTCGGTGGGCGACGCCCGCGTGGCGACCCACATCTACGAGGACAACCTGATGTCCAACGTTTACTCGATCATCCACGAGGCGGGTCACGCCGCATACGAGCTGGGTGTCGATCCCGCCTACGCGCGCACGTGCCTCGAGGGTGGCACCTCCATGGGCATCCACGAAAGCCAGAGCCGCTTCTTCGAGAACACCGTCGGCCGCAGCCGCGCGTTCATGACCCCGCTGCTCGGGCTGCTCCGCCGCCATGTCCCCGAGGTCTACAACGGCGTGACCGAGGATGAGCTGTACCGCGCGGTCAACATCGCGACCCCGTCCCTCATCCGCACCGAGGCCGACGAGCTCACCTACCCGCTGCACATCATGATCCGCTACGAGATCGAGCGCCTGCTGTTCTCCGGCGAGGCGACCGCCAAGGACGTGCCCGGCCTGTGGGCCGACCTCACCCGCAAGTACCTCGGCCTCGAAGTTCCCAACAACGCCATGGGCGCACTGCAGGACACGCACTGGAGCGGCGGCAGCTTTGGCTACTTCCCCACGTACGCACTCGGCTCCGCCTACGATGCGCAGTACGTGCCGGCCATGGAGCGCGACGGCATCGACCTCGAGGCGGCGTGCGCAAGCGGCGATCTCGCCCCGGTGCGCGCCTGGCTGGGCGATAAGGTCTGGCGCTGGGGCCGCGGCAAGGACGCCCCCGAGATCATCGAGGCCGCCTGCGGGGCACCCTTCGACGCCACGTTCTTCTGCGACTACCTCGCCAAGAAGTTCGGCGACCTGTACCAGCTGTAACCCGCATGTAAGCCGCGGGTAGGACATG
>Scrappy_p2__coassemble_2038_pt1 | contig 8426 bp, 6 predicted proteins | sample Scrappy_p2__metabat2_high_PE_013 | metagenome-assembled genome bin Scrappy_p2
CAATCGCACTCATCGTCGTGCTCGTGCTGGGCCGTGTAAAGCGACCAATCCAGACCCGCGGCGACGGCTCCGGCCTCCTCCTGGTACAGCAGGGTGATGGCCTGGGTGCCCATGCGGCCACCGCCGATGGCGTCGAGCATGTCGTACAGGGTGAACGCGGTATCGGCGCCGGGCAGGGCGAGCTCCTTCTCCTCGGCGACCGTGAGCGCCAAGCCCAGGTCCTTGAGGAAGTGCTCGACCAGGAAGCCGGGCTTGTAGTCGCCGTCGATCGCCTTAGGGGCGAGCTGCTGCATGGCACCGGAGCTGCCCGTGCCGGAGCAGATCATCTCGCGCACCTGCTCGACGTCGAGATCGTTTTGCTGGGCAAAGGAGAGGGCGTCGGCCATACCTACCATGGCGCTCGCCAGGGCGACCTGGTTGGAGAGCTTCGCGGCTTGGCCCTTGCCGGCACCGCCGAAGCAGCAGATCTTGGAGGTGAAGGTCTCGAGCACCTCGCGGACGGGCTCGATATCGCGCTCGGTGGCGCCGATGATGGCCGTGAGGGTGCCGGCGATGGCACCGGACTCGCCGCCCGTCACGGGGCAGTCGAAGGCGTGCTTGCCGCACACCTCGGCGGCGCCGGCGATATCGCGGGCGAGCTCGGGCGCGCTGGTGGTGAGGTCGATGAGGTAGGCACCGTCCTTGGCAGAGGCCAGCAGGCCCTCGCCCGCCAGGTAGACCTCCTCCACATCCGTGGGGAAGCCGACCATGGTAAAGACCACGTCGGCGTCCTTGGCGGCCTCGGCGACGGAATCGGCCCAGGCGGCGCCGCGCTCGATGAGGTCGGCGGCCTTTTCCTTGGTGCGGTTGTAGACGGTGAGCTCGTAGCCCGCGTCCATGATGTGGCCGGCAATGGGTGCGCCCATGATGCCGGTGCCGATGAAGGCGATCTTGAGGTTCTTGCTTGCCATATGCAACGCTCCTTTTGACGTTTGTTCGACGAATGGGCGGCGATGGCGGATGCCACCGCCGGAGCCAGGCGGACCGACCCCGGTGCTCGCTATTCCCCGCGGACGCGGCTGGCGATGCGGTCGGTCAGGGAGATCTTCTCCGAGCGGTTCTTACCCCAGAAGATAAGGGCGACCATACCCGGTCCGACATGCGAGCCGATCGTAGGGCCCACCGAACCGCGCAGGATGGTGAGGTCCGCACAGCCGGGCTCCTTACGAACGGCAGCCTCGAGCCAATCGGCATCCTTCTCGGCGTCGGAGGAGACGATGGCGAGCGGCAGAGTCGGGTCGAACTCGTAGTTCTCGGTGAATGACTTGATAAGCGACTTGAGCGCCTTCTTGCGGCCGCGGTTCACGCCGATGAGCGAAAGGGCCCCGGCCAGGTCGAAGGACAGCTCGGGCTTGATATCGAGCTTGGAGGAGAGGGACGCCGCTGCGGGCGGGATGCGTCCGCCGGCGGAGAGCGCATCGAGGCTGTCCAGGGTGAAGTAACCGTGGATGTAGGTCTTTGCCTCATTGGCCCATTCGGCCAGCTGGCGCGCACTCAGACCGGCCGCGCGCTGACGCACGGCCTCCATGGCGAGCAACTCACCGCACGCGCAGGGCAGCGCGTTGTCCACCACGTAGAGCTCGAAATCGGGATGATCGGCGCGCACCTGCTCGGCCGCATGGCAGGCGGAGTTGTAGCTTGAGGAGAGCGCGCTCGTGAAGCACAGATACACCGTGGGCGTGCCCTCTTCGGCGCATTTGGTGAAGAACTCGAGGTACTGACCGATCGAGATCGCCGAGGTCGAGGCCTTGGAGCCCTCACGCAGCTTGTCGTAGAACTCCGAAGGGGTGATGGTGCTCCAGATGTCGTCGGTGTACTCGACGCCATCGAGGATGTAGGGGAATCCCAAGATATCCACTTCGAGTGTGGCCGCGATCTCGGGGGTGAGATCGGCGCAGGTATCAATGACGATGCGGCACATGCGCGGGACCTCGTACGAGGCGGTGATGTTGCCCATGGACGCTCCTCAATACAACAAGGCGGCCACCCACATGGGATGGCCGCCATCCAGATCATGCAATGGACGCTATTTTACTCGCCCTCGACCTCGATTTTGGGCTTGATGATGCCGTATCCACCATTCTTACGGTGATACACCACATTGACCAGGCCGGTGACGCTGTTCTCGAACACGTAGAAGTCATGGCCGATCAGATCGGTCTGAACGAGCGCTTCCTCATCGGTCATGGGGGTGAGCTCAACCTCCTTGACACGCACGAGCTGGTCGTCCTCATCCTCGGGGAGCAGCAGGTCGGCCAGATCGGCGACGGGCTCGACAGGGGCGACCTCGGCGGCGGACAGACCCTGCTGACGGTTGTCGACCACGCGCGTCTTGAACTTGCGGAGCTGGCGCGTCACCTTTTCGGCGGCGAGGTCGATCGCGGCATACATGTCCGCACCGTGCTCGGCCACGCGGATCACCGAACCGCGGGCGCGGACCGTGACCTCGACGATGGCGGGGTTGGGGTTGGAGGGGTTCTTCTCATAGCGCAGGACGACATCGGCGGTCATGGGCTCGATGTCGAACACTTTGAGGGCTTCGCCGATCTTCTCATCGACATGCGCACGCAGAGCATCGGTGACCGTGGTCTTGCGACCGGAGACCTTGATTTCCATACGTGGCTCCAATCTATCCGGGGATAGTACTCGTACAGCTGTTGTACCCAAGTTGGATGAAGACACACGTGGGGAAATTGTGCTCCCGTTCGCTGGAGCGTCTGAACCGACCGCCGAATTCCCATGCGCTGCATGGGCGCGAACGGGTAGCGGAGAAAGTCGGGCCTAGCCCAGGGAGTTCAGGCTGTCGGACTGCGCGAGCTCGCCCGATTCGCCCTCAGAAGCGGGGGTTTCCTCGCTTTCGGGGGCCTCCTGCTCGAACGTCACGCCATCAAGCGCGAGATCGTCGAGGCTGAAGGGCAGGTCGCCGTACCACAGGCGAAAAATAGCCTCGAGCGTGCCGTCGGACAGGGCGTCTTCGAGAATCCCCATCGCCTGATCGGCAAGATCCGTACCGGAAGCGGCGATGGCGTCGTAAGAGACCATCGGGGCGATGGTACCCACAAACACGGTGCCGGGATAGGCGCGGGCCAGGTAGGCGCCGGCGGTGGAGTCGCAGGCGACGTAGTCGACCTCGCCGTCCGCAAGCGCCTCGAAGCACTCGTTCACGTTCGACTTGGTCTTGAGGGTGGTGTCGATGCCCGCGGAGTCCATGGCATCTTGCGCGGCGGAATCGGACTGGACGGCGACAACGGCACCCTGCAGGGTGGTTGCCGAAACCGTGGGGACCTCACGCGAACCATCGGCCGACTTGGCAAAGATGGAGGAGGCGTTTTGTACCAGGACGCCGCTCTCGACGACACCGTCCTCGCCGGTACGGGCGCCGATATAGAGGTCGGCCTTGCCCTTGGAAAGCGAGCCCGAGACGTCGGCGGAGGAAACGACGCGCAGGTCGAGGCCCATGCGCTCGGCGAGCAGGCGGGCGATATCGGCGTAGTAACCGCTCGGCTTGCCCTCGTGGTCCGTCATGGCCTGAGGGGCGTCGGTCATGTCCATGGCAACGGTGAGGACACCGTCCTCGATAAGGTCGTCTGCTCCGAGAGTCGCCTTGACGGGCTCGGGCTCGACCTCGGCGCGCGTGGGCGTGGTCAGCGAACAACCCGACAGGCCCATCGTCATCGCACATGCGAACGCAACCAGGCCGACCATACCTTTGCGACCTGCAACGAACTTGCGACCGATCATCTCGGCACTCCCCCACTCTCCTTGCGGCCCCCGCGGCCGGCGCCCCGAACGCCCGCGCACGGGCGCGCGGACGGCAGCTATCACGATCCCCCCCAGCTGACCTGGTTTTTGACCCCACACTTGCGCACCGGGGCGTTTGCTCGTACCGCCGCGGCGGTATCACGACTAACCCGCTCGCCCGCGAGGCACGTATTGCCTCAAAAAAGTAGCGACGGGCGGTGCGACTTACTTCTAGGACGCGCCATGATCGCCCTCGCGCGCACGCGACGGCTTACGTGGATCCCTTCGACCGCGTCTGTCTTGGACTGAGGAGCGCGACGAACCGATGGCCCGCGCGCACCCGCAACCACAGCCTGGGAGGAACTTCGGGGCATTATACCGCAGGTAGCGCGCAGATTGCGCACGGGTGCGGGCGCAATCGCCCGCCCCATCGCACGACGACAGCCAACCTATGGGAAACGGGATGGCTGTCGCCGTGCGGCCCATCGCCTCAACCCCATACGCGGGCGAACGCGAGGCCGTCGACGTGCGAGGCACCCGCGGCCTTGAGTGCCGATGCCGCAGCGGACATGGTCGCTCCCGTGGTGATGACATCGTCGATCAACAAGATGCGCTTGCCCCTCACGGGAAGTACGACCTCGTAGGCGCCGAGGGCCTCGGCCAGGCGGTCGGCGCGCCCGAGTTCGCGCTGGTCGGATGAACCGTGCTTGACCAGGGCATCCAGCAAGGGAATGTCCGAGCGCCCACTCAGGTGCCTCGCGATGAGCTCCATGTGATCGAACCCGCGACGGCGGAAGGCCGAAGCCGTGGCGGGGACGAACACCACCGCGTCCGCGCGGACGAGCAGCCCTCCATATCGCCCGGGCGCCTCGCGCTGCGCCCGCACGGCAGCGCCGAGCATGATGCGGGCGATCTCGGCGGCCAGCCGGCGCTCGCCCCCGTCCTTGTACGCGCGGACGATGCGACCGACCGGCCCATCGAACACGGCGGCAGCCAAGCAGCGATCGAGATCGGTCTTCGCTCCCGCGCATTCCGTGCACACCATGGCCCCGAAGGGCGCGCCGCAGTGCAGACAGGAGCGAGCAGGGTCTATGATCTGCATGGCATTCTCGCATGCCGAGCAGATGAGTTCTCCCGGTCGCTCGCAGCCGGCGCACCTCGTGGGCGAGATCAATTCGAGGGCGGCCTCAATCAGCGCCCCGACGGAACCGCGACCCGTTTTTTCTGCCCCATTTCCAACCGACATGAAAAAGCCCCTCCCCGCAGATGCGGGAAGGGGCTCGACGTCCGATGCGGATGCGGCCTGAAAACGAGGCGCGCGCACGGGCTACTCGGCGGACGCGCCGGCGTCTCCGCCGTCCTGCTTGGGTTTGCGGCTGCGACGACGGCGACGCTTCTTGGGAGCGCCCTCGGCATCATCGGAACCGGAACGGGCAGGGCCATCGGTCGCGGGACGCGACTTGGCACCGCCACCGTCACCCGGGCGACGACGCTGGATCTTGACCTCACCCTCGGCGATCTGGTCGGCGACAGAAGGCGTATCGGGCTTGCGGGGACGGGAACGGCGCTTGCCCTCGCCGGATGCGGCCTCCGTGCCAGAGGGGGTGTGCTTGCGGCGACGGCTCTTCGCCGGCGCGTCTTCGGCAGGAGAAGCAGCCCCATGCGGGGTGCCGGCTGTGGGCGCGGGGGCCGCGCCGGCGCGATGACGGCGGCGGCGCGAGGGCTGCGCGGGCTCGAAGTCCGCATCCGTGCGCGGGGCCTTTGCCTCGGCGGCCTGCGGCACCGCCTGCTCGGCAGCGCCGGCGCGACGACGATGACGACGCGACTGCTGCGGCGCCTGCTCCTCCTCAGCGTCCTGGGAACGGCCCTTGGAGGGAGCGCCCTTGCGACTACGACGGCCGGAGCCGCCCTGCTCGAACTTGGCGGCCTCTTCCTCGCGCATGCGCTTGCGGCGCGGCGTGGGACCGGAGGCGACGATGCGATCGGCCGTGTCCAGGCCGTCGCCCACGTCGACGCCGTTCTTGCGGTCGAGCTCCATGAGGGCGAGGGCGAGCTCGGGCGACTCGAGACGCTCGAGGACATCGCGCGTCACGCAGTCGGGACGGCAGGAGCACCCTTGTGCCTCACAGCGCTGCTTGTTCTCCTCGGTGCTCGTCATATCGGCAAGGTCGACGCGGAAGACCTTGCCGTTCTCCAGACGCAGCACCAGCTGCTCGCGCGGGGTGTTGTACTCCACGATGCGGGCCTTGCCCAGCGGCGTGTCGATGAGGGTCTTCTTCTTGGGGGCACGGCTCTTGAAATCCTTGTAGGCCTCAAACTCATAGCGAAGGCAGCACATAAGGCGACCGCACACGCCCGAGATCTTGGCGGAGTTCAGCGGCAGGTCCTGCTCCTTGGCCATGCGGATGGAGACGGGCTCAAACTGCCCGCCGAAACGGGTGCAGCACAGCTCCTGGCCGCAGGTCGCGTAGCCGCCCTGCAGGCGGGTCTCGTCGCGCACGCCGATCTGGCGCATGTCGACGCGGACGTGGAAGTGGGCGGACAGGTCCTTGACGAGCTGGCGGAAGTCCACGCGGTCCTCAGCGGCAAAGTAGAAGACGGCCTTCTCCCCGCCGAACAGGTACTCGACGCCCACAGGCTTCATGTCCAGACCATTCTTCTCCACCAGACGGCGGAAATCGAACATGGCGTCCTCGCCGGCGTCGGCCAGGTCGTCAGCGCGATCGAGGTCGGCGTCGGTGGCAATGCGCACGACGGGCTTGAGCGGGGCGGCGAGCTCCTCGGGATGCACCTCGAACGGATCGGCCGTCACGAGGCCGATCTCGGTGCCGCGTTCGGTGGTGCAGATGGCGTGATCGCCAGCGAGGATGTCCAGGTCGCGTGGATCGAACCACAGTTCGTGCGCGGCGAACGCAAATTTGACAGGTACGACTACGGGCATTGCAGTGCCTTCCTGATATCGAACAGCATGACCTCGATGGCCAGCTGGGGTGTGACGTTTCTGGCGATGCGGGCCTCGGCGCTCGAAACGGCATCGAGCGCGCGGGCGACGCCGGTCACCGTGGCGCGGGCGGCGATGCGCTCGACGACGTCGGAAACGTCCTCGTTCACGACGGGCTCCGACTCAGATGCGAGGCGAACCAGGGCATCGCGCAGCAGGGAGCGAACGCTCGCCAGAGCCTCCATGATACCCGAACGCTCACGGGCGTTCAGTTCGCGCTTGTTGCGGTCTTCCAGCTGCTTTAAAGCACCACGGGAGAGATAGTCCTGATTTTGCTCCAGGACCGCCTGCTGGGTCGATTTAACCTCGGCGAGCGGCGCCTTGATCGCACCCATGAGGTCCTTGGCGGCGGCCAGGATGTCGGCCTCGTCGGCATGGGCGAGCAAGTCCACGGCGCGCACCATGGCACGGCGGGCTGCCTGGCGGTCGCCGCTCTTGAGGAACTCGACCGCGCGGGCGGGACTGCCGGCAACCGCGACGGCCATACGGCATTTGCCCGCGGGCAGGCCGGTGGCGTGCTCGACGGCCGTGGCGGCGTCTTCGAGCGAGAGCGGGCGGAACGGCACGCACTGGCAGCGCGACACGATCGTGGGCAACATGACATCGGCGCTCGAGCCGAGCAGGATGAACGTCACTCCGGCGGGCGGCTCCTCAAGCGTCTTGAGCAACGCGTTAGCGGTGTTCGCACGCAGCTGCTCGGCGCGGTCGACAATATAGACCTTAGCCTTGGCGCGGATGGGAGCGAGCGCCACATCCTCGAGCAACTCGCGCGTCTGCGCGATAAGGTAGCCCGTGGCAGATTCGGGCGCGAAGTAATGCACGTCCGGATGGGTGCGGCGGGCAACACGGCCGCAGTCATCACAGGAGGCGCAGGCACCCGAGACGCCATCTTCGCCGCACAGAAGCGCCTGGGCCAACGCCCAAGCGGCATCGAGCTTGCCGGAACCCGGCGAGCCGAGGAACAGATAGGCGTGGCTCGCACGGCCGCTCGTCACCGCACGAGCGAGGAAGTCGCGCACACGCGGCTGCGTATCGAGCTTGACGAGGAGGCTGTTGGGGGCGAGGCGGTCGGGCATGGCTAGCACTTCCCCTGACACGTCTGCAGCGCCGCGGCAACATCATCCTCGGACACGGACAGGCCGGCCGATCGGAGCTCGGCAGCAACGCCGGAGAACACCTCGGCAATGGATCCGCCGGCATCGATCAGCTTCACGCGATCTGGCTCATCGGCGGCAACCGCGCGGAAACCCGCGGCAACGCGCTCTTGGAACTCCAGGCCCTTGAGCTCGAGGCGGTCTTCGGCCTCACGGCCGGAACGGCGGCGCAGGGCGTCCTCGACCGGCAGGTCGAACACGAGCGTGAGGTCGGGACGGCAACCGTCCACCGCGAGCTCGTTTGCCTGAGACACCATGTTGCGGTCCAAACCATCGGCAAAGGCCTGGTACGCCGTGGTGGAATCGTAGAAGCGATCGCAGACCACCGTCTTGCCGGCGGCGAGCGCCGGCCTGATCACCTGATGCACGAGCTGGGCGCGGGCGGCCTCGTACAGCAGCAGTTCGCACACATCGCCCATCTCGGCGTTTGCGGGGTCGAGCAGGATGGCACGGATCTGCTCAGAGATCTTGACGCCACCCGGTTCGCGCAG
>Scrappy_p2__coassemble_2462_pt1 | contig 6988 bp, 6 predicted proteins | sample Scrappy_p2__metabat2_high_PE_013 | metagenome-assembled genome bin Scrappy_p2
AAAGGCGCGTTATAGTCGTTTTGTTTCAGGGCGGGGTGCAATTCCCCACCGGCGGTAAATGCGCGGCAAAACCCCTTGCCAGGCGCATGAGCCCGCGAGCCGCCGCGCGCGGCCGACCCGGTGCGATTCCGGGGCCGACGGTATAGTCCGGATGGAAGAAACGGAAGGTCTTTCCATGAACAACGCTATCGATACCCGCAAGATCGCGCTCGCCGCACTCTTCACCGCCGCCTCGCTCATCCTGAGCTTGGTGCAGATCCCCATCTTCCCCATCGCCCCGTGGCTCATGTACGACCCGTCCGGCATCGTCTGCCTCATCGCCGCGCTCGCCTTCGGGCCCAAGCTCGGTGCGGCAGTCGCCATCATCTCCTGGCTGCCCCGCGTCTTCCTCGATCCGTTTGGCGCTCCGATGGGCATGCTCTCCACCTGCGCGTTCATCATTCCCGCAGCCATCATTTACCTCAAGGGCGAGCGCTCCCGCAAGGCGTCCGTCGCCGGCATGGTCGTGGGTGCAGCGCTCTCCATCGCCGTCTCGTGCGCCATGAACCTCGTGGTGACGCCGCTGTACACCGCCATCGCCGTCGAGGATGTCGCCGCCATGATCGTCCCCGTGCTACTCCCCTTCAACACGCTGAAGATGGTCATCAACGTCACGGCAGGCCAGGTGCTCCTCGCCCCGTGCATGAACGTTCTCAAGGCCCGCAAGGGCGCATAGCGATGACCGAGGTGACCGAAGCAGCCGCAGCAGCCGAGCCGGCGCCCCCGTCCGCGGACTCCACAACCCTGTCCGCGCGCCCCACAAGCCGCCCACGGCCCGCGGAACCGCACATCGAGCTGCACGGCGTCCATGTTTCGTACCCCGGCGCCCCCAATGAGGCGCTCGCCGGCATCGACCTTCAAATCCCCGCAGGGCAATACGTGTGCATTCTGGGCGGCAACGGCTCGGGTAAATCGACCTTGCTGCAGCTCATGAACGCGCTGGCACTTCCGAGCGCGGGCGAGGTCCGCGTGTTCGGCGTGAACACCTCCGAGGAGGGCGCGGCGCTCGCAATCAGGAGCCGATGCACGAGCGTGTTCCAGCATCCCGAAGACCAGATGGTCACGAGCATCGTCGCCGACGACGTCGCGTTCGGCCCCGAGAACCTCTGCGTCCCCCAGCCCGAAATCGCGAGTCGGGTCGACGCCTCGCTCGAGGCCGTCTGCATGTCCGAACACGCCCTAAGCGACCCCGCCGACCTGTCCGGCGGCCAGACCCAGCGCGTCGCCATCGCCGGCGCGCTCGCCATGGAACCAAAGATCCTGCTGCTCGACGAGCCCTGCGCCATGCTCGACACCCAGGGCCGTTCCAGCATCCGCACCATCGTGAATGCCCTTCGCAAGCGCGGCATCACCATCGTGCATGTGACGCACTTCATGGAAGACGCCCTGGATGCCGACCGCGTACTCGTCCTCGAACAGGGACGCATCGCGTTCGACGGGACCGCCGCGGAGGCGTTCGCATGCGCCGAGCGAGTGCAGGCCCTGCACCTCGAAGCTCCTCGTAAACCCGCGGAAATCTTGAGAGTCGCCGCCGCTCGTGTGGTCGCGCCAACATCCGGGGACCCCAGCGTCACGTTCGACCGCGTATCGTTCTCCTACGCCGCCGCGCGCAACCCGCGCAGGCGCCGGGGGCTCTTCGGTGGGCGCAATCGCGCTGAGGGAAGCGTCGCTACACCACTCGCCCTCGAAGGTCTCTCCTTCCAGGCATTCCCCGGAACGCTCACCGCGCTCGTCGGCCAGACGGGTTCGGGCAAATCGACCACCGCCGAACTCGCGTGCGCGCTCAAGCTCCCGCTTGCCGGAACCGTCCGCATCTGCGGTGTGGACACCGCGGACCTGAACCACCGCTCGGACATCCGCCGGCATGTCGGGTACGTCTCCCAGCTGCCCGAGCGCCAGCTGTTCGCCGAGACCGTCTTCGACGACGTCGCCTTTGGCCCGCGCAACATGCACATGCCCGAAGACGAGGTGCGCTCGCGCGTGTGCGAGGCGCTCGCCTCGGTCAACCTCACCCCGACCGACGAGCTGCTCGCGCGCTCGCCGTTCTCGCTGTCCGGCGGCCAGCAGCGCAGCGTCGCACTCGCAGACGTGCTGGCCATGCGCCAGGATGTCCTCGTGCTCGACGAGCCCATGGCCGGCCTCGATCCCGATGGGCGCCGGCGCGTGCGAGACCTGCTGCGCGCCCTCAAGCACGCGGGGAGCACGCTCATCATGGTCACCCACAGCATGGAAGACGTCGCCGAGCTCGCCGACCACGTGATCGTCCTCGAACGAGGACGCGCCCTCCTGTCGGGCTCTCCCGCGGAGGTCCTCCCCACCCTGTTCGAGCCCGAGGAGGTGAGCCCCCGTGGCGATTCGCGCTAGCATCGGCCAGTATTACTCGGCCGACTCCCCCATTCACCGCCTGGACCCGCGCGTCAAGCTCATGGGCACCCTCGCCTTTATGGTGAGCTGCTTCTTCGTCGACTCCGTGGAAACGCTGCTCCTGGCGGGCGCCGCGGTGTTCACCGCCATCGCCCTGGCACGCGTGCCGCTCCGCCGTCTGCTCGCCCAAATCAGGCCCATCGCGCTGTTCCTCGTCATCACCTCGGTGATCAACTTGTTCCTGGTACAAACTGGGCCCATCGCGCTCCAGCTGGGACCCGTCGTCATCCACGCGGACGGCGTGTCGGCCGCGGTTCTCTACACCGTGCGCTTCTTCCTGCTGCTTTTAGGCGGATCGCTGCTCACGCTCACAACCACCCCAGTCGCCCTCGCCGACGCCGCCGAGAAGCTGCTCGCCCCGCTCGAGCGCGTGGGCGTCCCCGTGCGCCAGGGCACGCTCGTGCTCTCCATCGCACTGCGCTTCGTGCCCACGCTCTCCCAAGAGGCGGAGAACATCGTCGCCGCCCAGACCGCTCGCGGGGCCGATCTTGAGAACAAGGGCGCCCTGGCCTACGCGCGCGCCTGCGTACCGCTCATCGTCCCGCTGTTCGCCAGCGCCCTGCGCCATGCCGACAACCTCGGCCGTGCGATGGACGCCCGCTGCTACACCGGAGGCGCCCGTACGCACTACCACGTGATGAGGCTCGATTCGCGACGCGACGGCGCCGCTTGCCTTGCGCTCGCCCTGTATCTGGCCGCCCTCGTGGCGCTGCGCCTCGCATAGCCCCGTCGCACGGTCGCTCTGGGCAACACCCGAACGGGTCTTCATCAAATAGACGCGCAACGTCCATCTTGCGACGCCATCCGTGCGGTATCCTTAATCTGCATATGTGACACCACAACACACGCAAAATGGAGCTATCTATGTCACACACCGCCAAGAGCACGCAGCGCACCCATGGTGCCGCGGCTCACGTCTCCCCTTCGCTTTCTCGCCGAGCACTGGTCGCATCCGCACTCGCGGCCGCAAGCTCGGCTGTGCTTTTCGGGCTTCCCGCCCGCGCACACGCCGCCCGCGCAACGCAGGCAACCATCGACGCCCTCGCCACCGCCGAGGAAAAACTCGCCACCGTCGAGGCTGAGCTCGATAAGCTCGCCGCCGACTTCGAGGCCCTCAGCCATGAGCAGGACCGCACCGTCTCCCAAATCGAAGAGGTCCAAGCCCAGCTCGACGAGACGCAGGCACAGATCGACGAAAAGCAAGCCGAGCTCGAGGGCAAGCAGGACGTCCTGTCCCGCCGCGTGTCCAACAGCTACAAAGACGGCGGCACCAGCATGCTGACGCTGCTCATGGCCGCCGACTCCTTCGACGACCTCCTCTCCAACAGCCACTACATCGAAAAGGTCAACGACGCCGACAAGCAGGTCATCGGCGAGATCCAGACGATCCGCGCCGAGCTCGAGCAGCACAAGTCGACGCTCGAATCCCAAAAGGCCGACCTCGAGGCGCTCAAGGAGCAACAGGCCCAGCAGCTCTCCGTGATGCAGGCCAAGCAGGCAGAGGTCCAGCAGCTCGTGGACGGCCTCTCGTCCGACGTGAGGGACCTCATCGCCAAGCGCGATGCCGAATACCTCGCCGCCGTTGCGGAAGAGGAGCGCCAGAAGGCCGAGCAGGACAAGTTCCAGCAGGGTGCCGGCGGCTCCTACGTCCCCAGCACGGGTCACGTCTCGGGGCCGGTCAAGTCCCTGGAACGCGTCCTCTCCGCATGCCGCGCCGTCCCGAGCCCCGGCAACGGCCTGTGCGCCATGTGGGTTTCCCGCGTTTTCGCTTCCGCCGGCTTTGGCTATGTGGGCGGCAACGCGAACGACATGTATAACCGCTACTGCACGAGCTCCGACCGCGGCGCCCTGAAGCCCGGCATGATCATCGCCTCGCCCACACATCCCCACACCTCCGCCGGCCGCATCTACGGCCATGTGGGAATCTACGTGGGCAACGGCACGGTCATGGACAACGTCGGCTTCATCCGCTCCATCGGCGTGGACGAATGGATCGCCTACTACGGCGTCACGGTCACCCCGCGCTGGGGTTGGATCGGCGGCTGGGTCCTCGGTTAAATCACCCCTCAAACCGCTGCGGTATACTTTTTGAACATCCCCATGAAAGGAGCAATCGCATGACTCAGACCCTCGCTGCGCAGGACACCTGCGTCCTCGTCACCGGCGGCGCCGGCTTCATCGGCTCTCACACCGTCGTCGAGCTGCTTGAACGCGGATACCAGGTCGTCATCGTCGATGATCTCTCCAACGCCTCCGCCAAGGTGGAAGATCGCATCAAGACCATCGTCGGCCCCGAGGCGGCCGCGAACCTCACCCTCTATGTCGCCGACGTCAACGACCGCGAGGCCCTCACCCGTATCTTCGACGCGCACCGCATCGACCGCGTGATCCACTTCGCCGGCTACAAGGCCGTGGGCGAGTCCGTGGCCAAGCCCATCGAGTACTACAGCAACAACATCGGCAACACGCTCACGCTCGTCGACGTCATGCGTGAGCACGGCTGCAAGTCGATCATCTTCTCCAGCTCCGCCACCGTCTACGGCGACCCGGACAGCCTGCCGCTGACCGAGGAGAGCCCCAAGAAGCCGGCCACCAACCCCTACGGTTGGACCAAGTGGATGATCGAGCAGATGCTCACCGACCTCCACACCGCAGACCCCGAGTGGAACGTCGTGCTGCTGCGCTACTTCAACCCCATCGGCGCCCACGCCAGCGGTCTTATGGGCGAGGACCCCAAGGGCATCCCGAACAACCTGCTGCCCTACGTCGCGCAGACCGCCATCGGCAAGCGCGAGGCCGTCCACGTCTTTGGCGACGACTACCCCACCCCCGACGGCACCGGCGTGCGCGACTACATCCACGTCTGCGACCTGGCCTCCGGTCACGCCGCTGCACTTGCCTGGATGAACGGCCGCGAGGGCGTCGAGGTGTTCAACCTGGGCACCGGCCGCGGCACCTCCGTGCTCGAGATCATCCGCGCCTTTGGCGAGGCTTGCGGGCACGAGGTCCCCTACGTCATCGACCCGCGCCGCCCCGGCGACGTGGCCGAGAACTACGCCGATTGCTCCAAGGCCCGCGACCTCATGGGTTGGGAGGCCCAGTACGGCATCGACGACATGTGCCGCGATGCCTGGAACTGGCAGTCCCACAACCCCAACGGCTACGAGGGATAGCGGCCATTCAAGGCGCGACGACCCATCCCGCCTCGGCGTCGATCGAGCGGATGTGACGTCACACGCAACCATAGGAATCCCGTGCGGGGCGGTCTCGACCGCCCCGTTTTGCTAGCATTGTCCGAGAGAGAACTCCCATGGAAAGGGCTGCACATGAGCGATATGACCGGACACGCGGGCGAGAGCTTCGTCGCGTATCTGAAAGACAGGCTCCCGCTGATCGAGCGCGCCCTGCATGAGGCCGACGCCGTGGCGATGAGCCATGAGGGCGCGCCCACGGAGGACCTTGACCGCTACCTGTACGCCCCGCTTGCGCACTTCACCGCGGGCGGCGGAAAGCGCGTACGCCCCGTGCTGGCACTGCTCGGAGCCGAGGCCGTAGGCGGCTGCGCCGATCAAGCGCTCTCGTGCGGCGTCGCCATCGAGCTGTTCCAAAGCGCCGCCCTCATCCACGACGACATCGCCGATGCGAGCGAACTGCGCCGTGGCGAGCCCTGCCTGTATCGCACCGAGGGGCTCGGTCTCGCCATCAATGCCGGCGACCTCGCCCTCACCCGCGTGTTCGAGATCGTGCTCGCCGATGGGTCGCTCCCCGCGGAGCGCCGACTGCTCGTGCTCAAAGAGCTCGTTCGCATGGAACGTCACACGCTCGAGGGCCAGGCGCTCGACCTCGGATGGGCGCGCGACGGCCGCTGGGACGTCACGAGCGATGATTACCTCTACATGATCGACGGCAAAACAGCCTGGTACACCGTGGCCAGCCCCCTGTACGCAGGAGCGCTCGCCGTCGGCGCCGAGCCCGACGCGGTGCGCGGCCTCATCGAGGTCGGCCTGCCCGCGGGACTCGCCTTCCAACTGCAAGACGACCTGCTGAACCTGGTGGGCGATGCCGACGCACAGGGCAAGGACTTCCGCAGCGACATCACGGAGGGCAAGCGCACCCTCGCAGTAGTGTGGGCGCTCGAGCATCTTGGCGGCGCGGAGCGCTCGGAGCTTGTCGAGCTGCTCGAATCCGGCACGGCCGATGCCTCGCGGCTCGCGCGAGCCGTCGAGCTCATCGAGCTGGGCGGCGGCATTGACAAGTGTCGCGAACTCGCCGCCGAAAAGACCGCCGAAGCCCAAAAACGCGCCCGCGAGCTCGCCGAACGCGGCGTCATTACCACCGAGGCGGCCGAGCTGCTCGTTTCCATGGCGGATTTCTTCATCAATCGCCGCGCGTAAGGGGCCGCACTCGGCCAAAAGCATCAAAACCTTCCCCAAAACGTACACTTATTTAGCGTTTGCCCAGGATTTCGAAAAATAAGTGTACGTTTTGGGGAAGGTTTTGCGCTTGGATGCGAGCCTTGGCGCCT
>Scrappy_p2__coassemble_2479_pt1 | contig 6938 bp, 4 predicted proteins | sample Scrappy_p2__metabat2_high_PE_013 | metagenome-assembled genome bin Scrappy_p2
GCGATGCCGGGCACCACCAGGCCGTAGAGCCAGCTGTTGTCCACCTTGTTGCGAATGGGCAGCAGCTGGTAGGCGATGCGGGGGCCGAGGTCGCGCGCCTGGTTCATGGCGAAGCCGGTCACGCCGCCCAGGCCCATGCCCACGGCCCAGACGAGCAGGCCCACGCCGATTCCCAGCGCGAGATGGTTATCGCCCGCCTGAGCTGCGATCGCGAGGATGCCGGTGAGGAACACGAAGGTGTCGAACGCCTCGATGCAGAAATTGCGCACTAGGTTGTAGGACTCGGGCGTGGGGTTGGTCGAGAAGATGTTGCGGATGGCGACGCCGTCGACCTCGCCTTCGGAGGCGCGGAAATTATCTGCGTAGATGAGCCATGCGATGCATGCGCCCGCAACGCCGCCCAGCATCTCGGCGATGGCGAAGGGCACCACGCTGCTCCAGGGGATGAGGCCAACGATCGCCTGGCAAAGGGCCATGGCGGGGTTCATGCACACGCCGCCGAAGATGAACAGGCACACGCTGATGCCAAACGACCAGGTGGTGATCGCGAACATGTGGCCGGAGTCGCGGTACTTACTGCCCTTGAGCGTGATATCGCAGTGCACGCCGACGCCGAAGACGATCATGAGGGCGGTCGAGGCGAATTCGGCGAAGAGGTGGTTGATCATGGGGTTCCTTTCGGTGGTCGTTTCGTCTGAGGCGATCGTTGCCGTGGTGTGTCGTGCTGGTCTGTCGGTGGCGGCGATCTTATTTGGCGGGCCGAGTCGTTAGCGCTGAACGACGACGCCGAGCCCATCGGGGATGACGGCGAAGCGCGCGTTCGGCCCCTTGAGCTCGCGGGCCAGCTGCACGGCCTCGTCGACGGTGCTTGCGGGCGTCATGTGCATGGCTCGAATCATATCGTGGTCGCATAGGTCGCTCACGAGGATGACCGGATGATGGGCGAGGATGCGCGCGAAGATTTGGGCGGTCCACTGGTCGGGCAGCGTCTGGTCCTTGGGACGGTCGATGCAGGAGCGTTCGAACGCGGCGGGGTCGTTTTCCGCGATGTTTTTGAAGAAGCCCTCTCCGCCGTGGCCGTCGGCGCATCCCGCGACCGCGATGATGACGCCGCCTTCGTCGAGCGTTGCTTCAGCGGCGGTCATGCCCTTGACGGCCTGGTAGATGTTCTGGTCGAGCGGATAGCCGCCGTTGGTGGTGATGGCAACGTCGCAGTCCACGGCGCTCACACCGGCGAGCCCGCGCACAAAATCGCAACCCGCCTCGTGCGCCGCATGGATGTCGCCCGCGAACGCTCCGATGACATGGTGCTCTCCGTCCAGCACGACGTTCAGGATGAAGGCGAGGCCCGCCATTTCGGCGGCGGCCATCATGTCGTCGTGCACGCGGTTGCCCTCGATGATGCCCGCTCGCGACCGCGGGTCGTGCACGAACTGCCCGTTGTGGTTGTACATGATGGTCTTGTAGGAGGCCACGCCCGGCAGCACCGACTTGCGAGACCCCGAGAAGCCGGCGAAGAAATGTGGCTCGATGAAGCCCTCGGCGAGCAGCAGGTCGGCTTCGGCTGCGATACGGTTGATGATGCACTCGCCGCCGGAGGGCAGGGTCCCGATTGCGACCATCGCCTCGTCGTCGGTGGCGACGTGCATCACGATCTCCTCTTCGGCGACGATGCGTTCGCCATACTTGTCCACGAGCTCCTCATGTGTGGACGCACGGTGCATGCCGGTCGCCACGAGGATGCGCACGTGCGCCTCGGGTGCCGCCGCGTGGATGCGACGCAGCAGGATGGGCATCGTCACGCGTGAGGGAACCGGGCGCGTGTGATCGGAGCTGATGATCACGATGTCACGTTTGCCCTGGCAGAGCTGCTCGAGTGTGGGCGAGTCGTAAGGGGTGTCGAGCGCCCGCTCGACGAGCTCCTCCTGCCCAGCGTCGGGCGTGAAGTCTCCCTGCCTGCCCGCGAGCACGCCGACGACGCTTTCATCCGGCAGGCTCAGATGCATCCGTCCTCGGTCATATGGCAAATCTATATCAAACATGTGTGCCCCTCTCTTGGTTGATTGCCGGTACGGACGAGGGGTAACTATGGTTGTGATGGCATCGGGGCGGTCTGACCTATGTTGTTACCATTTGGTACAGCTTCGGCTTCACAGTCCGATAGAGTTGCGATTTCCAGAGGTCAGGTATGGGAGGGGTGCGCGTGATCGAGAGATCTGACTATCTCGTCGACTTTTTGCGCGAGCGGGGATTTCACGAGATGCGCAAAGCTCGCCATGAGTATCTCTCGTACTACGGCTTCGATCAGGAGTACGTGTTCGTTCTTGTGGAGGGCGTGGTCAAGGCGAGTGTCACGCTGCGCGAGGGCACCCGGTTCAACATCTCCTACATCAAGGGTCCGAGCCCCGTCTCGCTTCTCCGCGACGAGGTGAGCAGCCGTGCGAAATCCCCCTACAGCGTGCGCGTGGAATCTCCCGAGGCGATCTACATGGCGGTTCCCCGCGTGAGGTTCTGGGAGTTCGTGAATGAGGATTCTCGCTTGCTGGGCTATGTAAAGGACTATTACCGCGCGAGCCTGGAGGAGAGCCTCTATCGCATGCGTTATCTGACGATGAACGGGAAGGTCGGCGCCGTGGGAGGGTTCTTGTACGACCTGAACGAGCGCTTCGGCGTGCCCTGCGACGAGGGGAGCGTGATCGCCCTCGATGTCACAAACGAGGACATCGCGCAGTTCTGCGGGACCTCGTCGCGCACGAGCGTCAACCGCATCCTGCGCGGTTTCAGGGAGCAGGGCGTCATTTCGACGAGCGGGCACGACGGCCGCATCGTCATCCACGACGCGTCCATGCTGGAGCGCTATGTGATGGACTGACCCAGGTCGGGTGAGCATGGGTTCGCCGGGTGCCTGCGAGTCGGCACGCGCGAGGGCGAATTCATTTCTGCTGGCTGCCGCCGGCGCGTCCTATCCGTTCACCAGGGCGATAAACGAATCGAGCGAATACTCTCCGGAGATGCGCACGCGCGGGAGGGCGGTGACGTCGTCGCCCACATGCGCCCACGAGTTTTGTGTGGTGAAGGCGCAGAGGATGCCGGCGTCTCGCACAGCCGCACGGCCGTCGTCGGTGACGTCGCCAAAGGGATAGGCGAAGGCCTGGGTCCCGCCCACGATCTCCTGCGCGTGCTTGAGATCCGCCGCGATCTCATCGCGGCTCATGGCGCTGATGATGCCGCCGTGCCCCACGTTGCCGCCGGGCTTGTGCATCCCAAAGGAGTGGGACTCGAAGGCAACGTAAGGGCTGCGGTGGTCGATGACCTTTTGGGCGGCGTCGGCGTCGCTGGCGATGACGAACGAAGTCGCGGGCACTTGATACTTTTCGAGCAGGGGCACACCGACGTTTAGGAAGCCCATCTCGCCGTCATCGAACGTGAGGACGACGCTCTTTGCCGGAAGGCTGTGCTTCCCCTCGATGAAGGCCTTCACCTCGGGATACGACGGGAAGTAGAAATCGTTTTCCTTGAGGTAAGAGAGCTGCTGCTCAAACGCGGTGCTGGCGATGAAGTTGCCGTTGAGGTCCGCCGGCGGGTTTGCGGGGTCGTATACGTAGTGGTACATGAGGATGGGCAGGCCGCCCTGCATGGTTTCCATCGACTCGACAACATGCACGGTGCGCACTGCCTTTGCGGTATGACCGGACGAGTCCGACACGCGATAGGTCACTTTGTACGTGCCGGGTTTGGAGGCGTCGACCTTGCCCGAGGTTTTAATCTTGGTGTTGAGCAGGCCGTCGGCGGGCTCGGCGGCATGGGCACCCGCCTCGAGGTATTCCTCTCCCTTGAGCACATAGGTGTTTTTGGATCCGTTGAGGCCGATGACGATCTCGCCGGCGCCGCCGCCAGCCGTGCTGTCTTCTATGACGGGCGCGCTGCCGGGCTTATCCTGCGAGGGGCCTTCGCCTTTGGACATGGCTCGGAAGAGGGCCGTTCCTCCCATGCCGACAAGCGCGATGAGGACGAGCGCCGCGGCGATTCCCGCGATGCGCGCGTGCGAATTGCGCGGCGAGCGCGGGGCCTGGTTGGGGCGCGGGACCTGGCCGCGGCGCGAGGTCTGGTCGTAGCGCGGGGCCTGGCCGAGGCGCGAGGCTTGACGGGAGCTTGTCGCTCGATTGGGGTGCGGTGCTCGGCGCATGTGGGGTTTGGCAGGGGCCTGCGGATGATGCGCGACCTGGGGGCGAGCCACGCCCTGCTGACGAGCGGATTGCTGCGGATGGCGCGCGCCCTGAGGGCGGGGTGCGTGTCGGTTGCGATCGCTGGGATTCACGTCGGCCTCCTGCGGACGATGAGTGTCATGGCGTCGAGTGTAACGCGAAAACGCTCCGAGTATAGGAGCGTTTTCTGCGAGTCGTCTTATTAAATTGTCACGCAGTCGTTGGTGGCGGAGCTTTTTCGTACTGATTTTGAGAAACCCGGAGTATGGGAGGTCTTGCGAACAACAAAACCGCAGGTTGCGGCAAGGCGCAAGGAGTATGTACTCGGCAAATCGGGAAAACAGTACGAAAAAGCTCGACCTTTCAACGGGGTCACCGCTCAGACGCAGTACGACCCTACTTGAGGAACATGTTCTTGAGGTTAAACTCTGCCTGCACGGTGCGCAGCATGAGGTCCGTGTCGTCGAGGCCCAGGTGCAGCTCGTTCTCGTCGGCGGCAAGTGTCCCGCGGCGACGCGCCCAGTTCTGCAAGCTGGCGGGCGCGCTCTCACGCGGGAGGGTGCGGACCTCGCCGTCGACGGAGCGGCAGATGTGGCGCGAGTCGATGACGATGATCTTGCCCGCGCGGCGCGCCTCAGCGTAACCGGGCAGGTGCAGCATGAACCAGCTGTCCTCGAAGGCTGCGTTGTGCGCCATGATGGGGTAGCGCTTCATGAGTTTGAGCAGTTCCTTCTGCAGCTTCACGTCCTCGCGGAAGGGCGTCTTGCCGTCGAGGTCGGACCACTGGATATGGTGGATGTCGGCCAGCGGCACACCCGTCTCGCGGTACATATCGGGGATGCCGCAGTAGAACGCCTGCGGGTCGTGCGGCACGGCGTCGCTGGTGAGCTCCATGATCTCCCAGCCCACGTTGATGATGTAGCCGCGCTCGGGTGCGCGCCCGGTGGTCTCGATGTCGATGCCGAGCACCGTGCCCTTGATGGGCTTGCGCACGTAGGCGACGGAGTAGGCGTCGCGGTCGCCGCGGACCTCGCGAGCAACGGCGCTGGCTGCACGGCCCTGCATCTTGCCGATGCCGGCGCACAGGTCGGCGTCCGTTAGGTTGCGCGCGAGCAGCGGGCTCGAGAGGTTGCGCAGACGCGCCTCGCCGATCTGATCGCACAGCTCGCGGTTCTGATCGGCCAGCGTGAGGATGACGCCGAAATCGAAGCCGGGTTCCTCGTTTGTGCGCCATTCGTCGAGCAGCGCCTTCATGGCCTCCTCGCCGCGCTGGCGCTCGGATTCCATGGCGTCATAGTCGCCGTAGATGAACATGGGGATGAAGGGCTGCATCGAGTATTCGAGTGCCTGCTGTGCGTTCATGGGAAGAGCTCCTATCGTTAAGAATGCGGCCGCGCGGCGGTGCTCGTCGGGGTATTTTTGGCGGGCCCGTGCGCGGTCGAAGATGGTTCGAACACGAGTATAGAGGGTCTCGGCGGGGCTGAAGTGTTTGAGGTGTGAAACTTATTTAGTGACAATTCGGATGCGGCCAACGTGGCCGAGACGATATCCATCGGAGCGAGCTAGTTCCCGATCGCCGAGCGGCGGATCCAGATCTGCATATGTGTCGCCCGACTGCGGAAGGCCGTGGCCGGGCGACTTTTTGTTGTCTGGAAGGACTGCTGTTCGTTACGAGTTATCCAAAGGCAACTTTTAGTATACTGGTCCACTCGCATATCGTGCGTTTGCCAAGTGGTGCGCGGGGTATGTAAACAGCTACGCCTCGGGGCGCTGGGCCCCGCTGGATGTTTCCGTTGAGGAGAGTCGGCCGTGGATCTGCTGCTGCATTTCATAAAGCATGCGCTCGAGGACACCCTTGTGCTCGTGCCGTTCCTGTTCGTGACCTATATTGCGCTCGAGGCGCTCGAACATGCCGCGGGCGCCCGTGCGAACGCGGTGGTTCGCCGCGCGGGCGCTGCCGGACCGGTTGCCGGCGCGCTGCTGGGCGTGGTCCCGCAGTGTGGCTTTTCGGCCATGGCGGCCACGCTCTATGCCGGTCGCGTGGTGACGCTCGGTACGCTCGCGGCGGTGTTTCTCTCCACGTCCGATGAGATGCTGCCCATGTTGGTGGCCGAGCGGGTCGACGCGGGGTTGCTGTTCCGTGTGCTGGGGCTGAAGGTGCTGGTCGCGCTTATCACGGGCGTGCTTGCCGACCTCGCCATCCGCGCGCTGCGCAAAAACGCCCGCGTGCACGCGTTTTTGCGTCGTACGGTGTTCTCGGTGCGTCGCGACGGTGTGGAGGCCGACGTGGTGGACCAGATGGCCGAGGGCGGGGAGACCGCCGAGCACATTTGCCGTCTGTGCGAGCAGGATCATTGCGGTTGCGGCCACGATCATGTACATGTGCATGGAGACGAGCACGGCCATGCGCACGGTCATGAGCGCGGCTATGAGCACGGTCATGAGGATGCCGACGGTCACGTGGCGGGTTGCGACCATGATCACGGCCACGGCCACGCCGGCGGGCGCTTCGGAATCGTCGGGTCGATCTTGATGAGCGCCGTCTCGCACACCGTGCAGGTGAGTCTCTTCATTTTCCTGGTGACGTTCGCGCTGGTGCTCGTTCTGGAAACGGTGGGTGAGGATGCCTTGGCCGCGTTCCTCTCGGGCAACCAGCTACTCGCGGTGTTCGCCTCGGCGCTGGTGGGCCTGGTGCCCAACTGCTCGGCGAGCGTGGTCATCACGCAGCTCTAC
>Scrappy_p2__coassemble_2593_pt1 | contig 6662 bp, 5 predicted proteins | sample Scrappy_p2__metabat2_high_PE_013 | metagenome-assembled genome bin Scrappy_p2
TGCTGGCTGCTCACGCCGTCGAAGAACTGCTTGAAGCCCGGAGCGCGCAGCAGGGGGAACTCATCGCCCGCATAACGGTCCTGCAAATCCTCGAGGCGCGACTGATCGTCGAGCAGCGTGGGGTACATGTGCACACGCAGGGTGAGTTTGCCTTCGCGCGAGAGCTTCTCATACACGTCGTCGCGGATGAAATCGCAGCCGGGATGCGGCATGAGGGCCATGTCGCAGATCGAGGTGATGCCCTGCTCCGCCATGCGCGCCATCTGGGCTTCGTAGGCGGAGGCGATGTCTTCCTCAGTGAGCCACTCGAGGCAGCGCGGAAGGAGCTCCATCGCCGCGGCCTCGCGGATGATGCCCGTGAGCTCACCGTTCTCATCCTTGTCGTAACTGCCGCCCTGCGGAGGCACGGAGTCACGCGTGACGCCGAGGGCGTCGAGGGCGCACGTGTTCATCCAGAGCGTATGACCGTCGCCCGAGTACATCACGCAGGGACGGTCAGGGAATGCCTCGTCGAGCGAATGCTTGGTGGGCGGCACGGGCGGGTCCCAGCGGTAATCACGCCAGCCCTGGGTGACCACCCAGGCATGCTCGGGAAGCCCCTTCGCGAATTCGACCGTCCGCTCCACAAGCTCCGACTCGCTCTCCCCCATGTGCATGAGCAGGTAGGGCGACCCCCCGAGGGCAGTATGGAAGAAATGCAGATGAGCGTCGTGAAAGCCGGGGCATACGAGGGCGTCACCGTAATCGAGCACCGGTGTCGATGCGGGACAAGAAGCGATCACATCCTGCAGGGAGCCCGTCGCCACGACCCGCTCCCCCGCCACGGCGAACGCCAGGGGCCGGGCGGCGCACTCCGCAGGGGCGCTCGTAAACACGCGTGTGGACGTGACGATGTAATCGACCTGGGTGAATTCCATGTTTCGCTCCTGACCGCAGGGTGCTCTCATCTTGCTGAAATTGTCAGGCGGGCACTCGAAAAACTCAAGGTGTACGTTTTGGGGAAGGTTTTGACTCAAATCACGTCGAACGCCCTTTGCTCGCTTTGCGCGACCTGGGGTTTTGCTGCCGGATTGCCGCGCACAATGCCGTAATTCGATCAAAACGTTCCCCAAAACGTACACTTTGCGGAAAAGGACCCCCGGACACGGCCTTAAATCGTCGAAAGCCTTCCATCGAACGCAAAAAGCATGTAGACAGTGGGAAACCCCCAACGAGCCAAAGGCGCTCACGTGCGGGTGAAAAGATTCCCCCAGCACTTACACGCTGTCAAAAAATGCGACGTATAAAGAAAAAAGCCAGACACACACGGTGCCTGGCCTTTAAAATTCGATGGAGCCAGCGACCGGGCTCGAACCGGTGACCCCCGCTTTACGAGAGCGGTGCTCTGCCAACTGAGCTACGCTGGCGACTCCATGGCGGAGCGGACTGAGCCGTTCCGACGATTGTCTATAGTACGTGGAAATGCGCTCCCGCGCAAGTGCCTAACGCACGGTTAGAAAAACTCTTCTCCACGCGCTTATGCACCGATACGGCGGATCGTGGCGAGGGCAAGGGCCTGCATCGCCTCGGCGGCCGCGTCGGCGGCGCCCAGCACCTTGGCGTGGCTTTCGCCCGGACAGCCGGCCTTGTTGGTGACGAGCGTGATTCCGAGCACCTCCATCCCCATGGCGCGGGCCATGATGGCCTCGCACACGGTCGACATGCCCACGTAATCGGCACCGAGCGTGCCGAGCATGCGGATCTCGGCGGGCGTCTCGTAGCTGGGACCGAGGAGGCCGGCGTACACACCCTCTGCGAGCTCCATGCCAAGCTCGGACGCAGCCTCGCGCGCCAGGCCGGAGAGATACGGGGAGTAGGCCCCCGCCATCGAGACAAACGGACTGTCCAGGCCGGCCGCGGCAACGCCCGCGGGCGATGCGAGCGGGTTGCGCCCGGTGAGGTTGATCTGATCGGTGATGATGCCGACGGTACCGGGAGCGATGGCGCCCACCGCGCCGGTAGCGCAGCTCAACACGATGCTTCGGCATCCAAGTTTGTGAGCATGCCGCACGAGCGAGGTCACCTGCAGGGCGTCGTAACCCTGGTACATGTGCACGCGACCGGGATACACCACCACGGGCACGCCGTCGAGCTCACCCACGAGAACCGTGAAGCTATGGCCCTCGACGGGAATCGCCTCCGTGGGGAACCCGTCGATATCGCTGTACGGGATGTGGCGCACCACGCGAACGCGCTCACCCAGCGAGCCCAGACCGCTGCCCAGCACGATGGCGAGCGGATGCTCCATGGTCGGCTTGCACCATGCGGCGACTTTCTCAAACGTCTCGTCCATGACGACCGTCCTTTCTCCTTGCATAAGCCGGAGGCGGGTCGAGCCCCTCCCCCACAGGCACTTCTCCAGCATAGCAAGTCACCCGTTTGCGGCAGGCGCAACCCGTGAGCGGCCCCGATGACGAGCTGGGCGTCACAACACGCAGGTCCAGCGCGTAGATTCGGCACAAAAAATGGTCGCGATGTGCCAGGCTGCAACAGCGTGGCACATCGCGACCAAAAACAGCGGGCGCGGCGGGCGGTTACGGTCGTAAATTGCCTGCCCGTCACAGCGCGGCACATCGCAACCAAACCTCGAAATACCGCAGCGCATGCAGCCGGCGCGCGCGGCTAGCGCAAGCGGCCGAGCATCTTAGGCGTACAGGCCAAAGAGCTCGACATCGGCCTCGCCGAAGAGTTCGTTGACATAGGACGTCCACTTGGCGTTCGCGCCCTGCGACTCGAGCATGTACTGCTGATACGCGACGGCATAGGCCTTCTGGGCCTGGGCATAGGTCGCAGACTCGGGAGTGATCTCCTCGCCGGCGAGCGCGGTGGCGTAAGCGCCGTCGAGCTTAGCCCAGGTGCCAGCCTCGGCATCCCACTCCTTACCAGCCAGATCGATGATATAGGCGGCGTACTCGGCCTTGGCCTCGTTCTCGTCGCCGCTCTCGGGCTCGGCGGGAGCCTTGGGCATGGCGGGCGCGTCGTCCATCACGCTCTGATACAGCTTCTGAATAGTGCCCTGCTCACGCACGATCTGCTTTGCCTGATCCTCACTCACACCGTACTGACCGGCGATAGCGGAGAAGTCGGAGGTACCCAGGGAGGCCTCAGCAGTGGAAGAAAGGTCTTCATCGCTCAACTCGATGCCCTGCTTGGACGCCTCCTCCAGCAGGATACGGTTGCGCACATAGGAGAGAACCGCGTCGGCGGAAGGAGCGGGGTAGTTGCCATCCTCGTCCTTCACGCTATCAAGGCTGTACTGGCTCTCGATGGCCTCACGGGCACTGATCTTGTGCGAGGCCCCCTTGAACTTCCAGGTTGCGACCGTCGCGTCGAGCTCGCTCTCGGCAAAAACGGGAGCGCTCACACCCTTGGAGCCAAAGCCGCCGGAACCAAGGAAGTAACCGGAAACACCGGCAACGATCACGGCGGCGAGCGCGCCGGCGATAAAGTACTTGTGCTTGCCCATCATTGCTCGCTGCATGCGCGTCTTCTTCGGGCGCACCGCGCACGGCGTGGCGGCAGGTGCGGCGGTAGAGGAATCCGCAGAGGCGTCTGCCGCGGGCTCGGAGTCCTCGACGCCCTCAGGCTCGGACTCGCCATCGGCCTCGCCGGCGTCGGCGGCACCGGCGTCCTCGGCGTCGGCATCCAACAGCTCGGGATCGGCCTCGAGCTCACGCTCGGCCTCGGCAGCCGCCGTCTTGCCGGAAATGTCCTCGGCGGTCAGGCCCTCGTGAATTTCCACGTGCTCGACCTCATCATCGCCGTTCGGGCCCTCGCCGCGGCCGACGACCTCGATCCCGTCGATGTACTCGTTATCCTCGGAATCGTCCTTCTTCATGATCAGACCCATGCGGTCCGCTCCCTTCACCTTACCTGGCGGATTGTCGTATCAAGCCGATACGATACCCAAAAATAAACGGGGATACGCCTCAAAACGAGCGCATCCCCGTTAAGGTTTGCTTAATTGCACAATGTGATGCCCCAGTGCGACGCCGCGCGCATCGATATCGCGGATCGGCGCAAAAGGGAAAGGTCACGCCTCATGTGTAAAATGCACTCGTCCCCAATTACACATCCGGCTACGAAAGGTGCGCGATGACCGCGTCGGCGTAATCCTGCGTCCCCGCAGCACCCTCGGTGCTACCGGTAAGCGCGCGCTGCACATCCCCGGTGACGCACGTCCCCTCGGCGAGCGTGGCGCGAACAGCCGCGCGGATGCGCTCGGCGGCATCGACCTCGCCCAAGTGGTCGAGCATCATCGCGGCGGAGAGAATCTCGGCCGTGGGATTGGCGATGTCCTTACCCGCGATATCGGGCGCACTGCCGTGCGTGGGCTCGAAGATCGCCGCGTCCGTGCCGATATTGGCACCGGGCGCCATACCAAGACCGCCCACCAAACCGGCGCACAGGTCGCTCACGATGTCGCCATACAGGTTCAGGCATACGAGCACATCGAAATCACGGGGCTCCTGAACCAGGCCCATGCACGTGGCATCCACGATCTTATCGTTGAACTCGATATCGGGATAGCGCTCAGCCACCTCGCGCGCCACGCGCAGATACAGACCGTCGGTCGCCTTCATGATATTGGCCTTGTGCACGCACGTGACCTTCTTGCGACCGCAGCGACGGGCGTACTCGAACGCGTACTCGACGATACGGCGCGAACGCTCGATGGAGATCGGCTTGATGGAAATAGCCGAATCGGAGGCGAAGGGCTTCTGACCAGATGCCTCGACGAGCTCGGCGAGCTTCACGACCTCGGGCGCGCCCTCGTCGAACTCGATGCCCGCATAGAGGTCCTCGGTGTTCTCGCGCACGATCACCAGGTCGACGTCGCGGTAGCGCGAGCCGTCGCCGGGCTGTGAAAGGCAGGGGCGCACGCAGGCATACAGGTCGAACTCCTTACGCAGGGCGACATTGACGCTGCGGAAGCCCGTGCCCACCGGCGTGGTGATGGGGCCCTTGATGGCAACCTTGGTGGAACGCACAGCCTCGAGCACATGCTCGGGCAGCGGCGTGCCGTACTCATCCATCACGCCGGCACCGGCGTTCTGGACATTCCAGTTGATCTGGACACCGGTTGCCTCGACCACGCGGCGCATCGCGCTCGTGATCTCGGGGCCGATGCCGTCACCGGGGATCAGTACAACGTCGTGGGCCATGAGTTACTCCTCGTCTTCGTCCTCGGCATCGCTCTTCTTGGCGCGTACCTTCTTCTGCGGGTTGTCGAGCTTGAAGCGCTTGACCAGCGCGTCGTAAATCTCACGCGAGCGGACGCGCAGGTAGCTGCCCTTGCCATTCTCGGCATCGAACTGGAGACGGCCGGCCAGCTCGGCGGCAACGGAACCCGAGATCTGGCCATGTGCGAAGGAGAAGAGCAGCGCGAGCATATCGCGGTACTCAAGATCGCCGTGATAGCACTGGATGGCCTCGTCGATAATGGGCCACACCTTCTCGGAGCGGCGGCGCTCCGTGGCACCCCACACCACGAGGAAACGGAAGGCGGACAAGCGCAGCGGGGCCGAGATCTCATCGAACAGGGCGGCCTCGGCGCCCTCGTACGCGGCGCCGCACTCCTTGGCATGCTCGGGAACGAGCAGCGTCAATGCGTCGAGCACCTCCCAGCGGGTCTGGGCCTCCGGGCGATACAGGGCGTCCACCAGCTGCTCGATAAAGGGGGCGAGCAGATCGGGCTCGCGCTCGGCGAGCAGGTTCACCACGCGTCCGGCGAGCTGGCGGGTGCGACGGCTCGAGCTGGACAGGTCCTCGATGAGGGCGGACAGGGCGTCGGCACTGTTCTCGACGCTCGCGAGGCGGGCGGCCTCCTCGGGGGAAAGCTCGACAAGGTTCTCTTCTGCCATGGGTGCGTACCTCTTATCTTTCTCTTGCGGCGAACATCCGAATTATCGTATGGACGGGCCCATCGGTCCAGGGCAAATGTGCACGGTCGAAAGGCCTGAAGCGAGCTCTGGGCGCAACCGCCGCCCGCGGGACCCATCCGAGTGCGCCCGCGGGAAGTCCGCGGGCGCTCGGGGTGTTGTTTTTAGGCGTCGCGGGACTGCCTTGAGGGCGAACCCGCAGAGCCCTTTTCGTCGATCGAAATCAGGTCGGGGCCGGCCTCTCCGGTCTTGCGACGGCGACGATACGCCTCGCCGGTACCCTTCTCGGCGACCTTTCGATGGCGCTTGTTGACGTCCATGAAGTTATCGAGCCACTTCCAGGGGCCCGAAGATTCGCCAAAGCCCATCTTGAGGCCAGCGATATACCCGGCCAAGACGCCCATCAAGATGATTTGGATCATCATGGCGGGAATGAGCGCAACGGCCAGCACGACCGCGACGAGGCCTCCGATATTGGCGGCCCAGTAGGCGCGCGCGGTGACGAGGTAGCGGCGGCTCAGCTCCTGACCGATCAGAAAACCGATGTAGACGGCAAAGCCGAACACCATGACGTAGGTGATGATGTAGACCCAGTTAGCCGGCATGCCCGCTTACCCCTCGTGATGGTGACCGCAATGGCACTCGTGGCCCTCGCCGTGACCGTGGCCACCGCAGCACTCGTGGTCTTCGCCGTGGCCGTGGCCACCGCAGCAGCACTCGTGGTCCTCGCCGTGCTCGTGG
>Scrappy_p2__coassemble_4281_pt1 | contig 4277 bp, 3 predicted proteins | sample Scrappy_p2__metabat2_high_PE_013 | metagenome-assembled genome bin Scrappy_p2
CCGGCGGGCGGCAAATGCGGCATGCGTGCCGCTGGTCGACATGGCGAGCATAGCCGCCCAATATGAGAAGCCAGAAGATCTCTACGCTGCGGACGGGATTCATCCAAGCGAAGCCGGCTCTCTGCTCATTGCGAACCGCATTGCGAGCCTTGTTGAGAATTTACTTGCCTCTAGATGAGGCACCGCGGGCTCTTTGGAGCGCCGAGCATCGTGCGTTTTCGCGATTGTGGTCAAAATACCCTGATGGTGCGCCGACTTGACGCTTGAATGTGCCCAAAAACCTTATACATTTCCCAAATAGCGGTCATCTGTTCATTATCTTTGTCCCTCAGCCCTTTCCGGAGATCGAAATGAGGGAGAAATGCCGGGCGCCGCGGGTTTCACAGCCGTTTCCCGGCTTCCTTCAGCGCACAATCAGGGTATTTTGACCAGACTCAGAAAAACGAACGGCCGCCAGCGAACAAAATTCGCGCATTTCAGCCGATACGTTTTTTTGCCCTGTATAGACGCTGGCAATTTACTGCGGCGATTCGATAACCCGTGCATAACCCCGCACACCCTTCTATGTGACAAAGTCACAATCATTTCCTGATATGCTGAAATCGAACAAAGCCAAGAGAAGGGCGCGACATGCACCGTCGTACATTCCTAATCGCCGCATCCCTCGCGAGCATCGTCTCCCTCGCCGGGCTCACTGGCTGCTTTGGCGCGGCCGCCGGCAGCAACGGCAGCAATGCTACGAATGACAGCGGCAGCTCCGCCTCCTATCAGCAGGTTAACGCCGAAACCGCAAAAGAGCTCATGGATACCGAGGACGATTACGTCATCCTCGACGCTCGCACGCAGGCCGAGTACGACGAAGCCCACATCCCCGGCGCCATCCTCATCCCCCACGACACCGTGGCGACTGCCGCCGAGGACGCACTGCCCGACAAGGGCCAGCTCATCCTCGTATACTGCCGCAGCGGCAATCGCAGCAAGCAGGCCTCGCAAGCACTCGTGGACCTCGGCTACACCAATGTCGTCGAGTTCGGGGGCATCAACAGCTGGCCCTACGAGGTCGAATAGCGGCCGCCCGCCGGGCTCGCCCAGCCACCCGTCGGGCTCGCCCGCAGCCCGACTTTACCAAGCAAAACGCTCTTAAACAGATGGGGGTGCGGCCAGATTTCCCTGGTCGCACCCCCTTTCCCACATCTGCCGATCTACAGCTTTCGAGTCGTGCAGTTCGTCAGGTGTTTCGTATCGCCGATGACCAACCTCTCGGTCTCCTCATCCCAATTGAAGTAAATCCGGATGAACTGCGGGCTATTCGGATCTCCCACACTCGAACAGATATGCGGCTCGATAAACAGCCTCCGTCCCTGATACTCATCCTCGCGCTCACGCATAAACTTGGAGTTCGCCCTGGTCTGTGGCCCTTCGCCACGTGCGAACTTAAACCGCGACCGCCTGTTGAACTCACCGATCTTATCCGCGGCGCCATCGCGATACAGCGGGCACAAAACCGTGCACATACTATGCAAGGCGCTCCAAAATGCCCTGGGTTCGTACCTGCAATCCTCCAACGATGCCCATCCGCGCTCGCTGAAATCGATTCGATCGGGAAATGCTGAAACGAACAGCCTGGCAATGGCCAGGATGGTGAGCTCGGAGGTATCCGCCATCGCCGTCGCAGCGCCATCCTCTGCCGCGCTGCCGCCTTGCGAATCGAGCGCATGCTCAAGCCAGGCAATGCGCGCCTCGAGATCATGGTTCGCCCGCCTGCTTTGCCTCAGTTCCTCGCGCATGGCATCGCACTCGTCCTCGGCGAGGCGCGCGAGGCCCTCGGCTTCATCGAGCATCTCTTTGACCTGGTCGAGCGCCATATCCTGAATCTGCTCAGCGCGGCGCTTGAACGCAAGCTCCTTTCCTGCATTGCGATTGAGCCGATTGACGTCCTCGATGCGGACCGAGGTGTCTCGCGCGAGCACGTCCTCGGCGAGCGCACGGCGCAAGATGGCCATGTAGTACTCCGCCCCTTGCCCACGGATATCCGCAGCGGAAAAGAATCGATGGTTGAAGCCATCCCCCAAAATGCCAAAGTGCGGATGAGGGGCGTACACGCGAACGGCTCCCCCGTAGCATCGTAGTGATTCGTCCTCGAACTCCGCATTGAGCGCATCCATGGCGCCGCAATCCACGGTGTAGTACACGGTCGCATTGGGGCCGAGCTGTGATGCAAGTACTTCGGGATCGATCAGGCACTCGCCAGCGCGGGTGGGGCTGATCACGATGGCGGGCACCTCGCGATACGGATTCGCGAGACGCTCGTGAATACCGGGGGCATCGGAGCATAAGAATTCAACCGGGGCGAGCCCGAACTCGCATCCGTCTATCGTGCAAACGAGCCTGTCGTTCTCCAGCATACTGGCGATCAACTTGGGCACGTTCGGCTTTGGCACAGGTTGCAGCGGACCGATGTAGCCCGGCATGTCGCTGAACATCGTGATGATCGAGACGGTGCCGCGGTCGACCGAATGACCTTCAAAACCGACCTCGGTTATCCAGCGGCGCGGGGCGCAACCGGGCGCCCTCTGGTCCTCCACATGCTGGCACGCCCATGTCTGGGCAAACTCGCCGTGATGGAGCGCGGCGTAGAGCCTGACGCTGCCATCTGGTGATTCGAGCATCTCGCCGCTTTTGAGCTTGCTCCAAAAGCGCATTTCTTGGGGCAGGGAGTATCCGTCGCGGCGGGCCTTGCGCAATGACCAGTCGCGTACGCTCAGAACGAGAGACCACAGGACATCCTCGCCTTGAGGCGCCTCGATTTCGAACCTCGCCTTGAAGAACATCGTGCGATCGAGATCGATCATGGTGCTCCCTCCCCACCCTTACGTGATGTCAACCACGCGCAGCGACTCGCCGTCAACGGTGAACGCCACGTCAAGCCCCGCGTAGGCCAAATGATACACGCGCTCGGGCTCGTGCTTGCTGCCGGCGCGGCGCGGGTCCTGGCGCAGCACCTCGATGAGACCTGCGAGCTTGGGCGAGGGGACGAGGGGGCGCAGCTCGGCGGGGAAATCGACCTCGAGCTCCTGCCATGGCGCGCGGTCGATCCAACCGCCCGTGGCCTCGGGATGGCTGTCGGCGAAGGGGATGTAGGGCTTGATGTCGAAAATCGGCGTGCCGTCGCGCAAGTCCGCGGCGAGCACGTGGATCACAGGGGCGCCGTCGACGATTTCGATGCGGTCGAGCTTCACGCAGGTCAGACCGATGGGATTGGGCCGAAAGGGGCTGCGCGTGGCAAAGACGCCACGACGCTCGGAGCCGCCCAGGCGGGGCGGGCGCACGGTGGGAGTCCACTTCGCCGTGGTGCCGGACTTGCTGGCAGTCGCCGTATCCATGGCGATATCGGCCGCCGTTCCACCGGGCGTGCCGTTTTCGAACTCCCAGAGCAGCCACAGATGGCTGAACTCCTCCAAGCCCGCCACGGCCTGCGGCAGTGAGAACTCAGGCTCAAACACGATGCGCCCCTGCAGATGTGGAGCCAGGAAGCTGTTGCGCGGAATGCCGAATTTCTGCGGCAGGTCCGTCTCGATATGCGCGATGGGCGTCATTTCCATGCCGGCCCCCTACCCGTGGAACCGCGCGACGGGAGCCAGGGGCTCGGTGCGGAACACGCGCTCGACCGCCGCCTCGTACTCCTCGACCTTGCGGGCCTTGCGCACCGCGCGATGGACCGCCATAGGGTCGGCGAAGGCGCACTTGGCGTAGAACCACCACTCCTTCATGCGGAAGACCGCATTGCCACCGATCTCGTCGAGATAAGCGGCATATAGCTTGTCGTGGAAATGCCTGAGTTCGTCCGCGCTCGCAGCCGGGTCGCCGGCGAGTATGCGCGCGAGGGCCGGATTGGCGAGCAACCCGCGCCCGAGCATCACGTGACGGGTCTGCGGATGCGCCTCCATGAGCGCATCCATGTCCTCCGTGCCAAAGATGTCGCCGTTGTAGGCCACCGGGAAGGGTGCGCGCGCGAGCGTCTCGCCATACGGCTCCCAGCGCGGTTTGCCCTGGTAGCGATCCTTCTGCACACGCGGATGCACGATGAGTTCCGCGAGCGGCAGGCTGCAATACAGCTCGAGGATGCGCTCGTACTCGGCATCGTCCTCCAGGCCCAGGCGCGTCTTGACCGAGACGGGCAGCGGAGAGCGGTCGCACACATCGCGCAAAAACACCTCGAGCTCGTCGAGGTTGCGCAAAAAGCCGGAGCCCTTGCCCTTGGAAACCACCGTGCCCGA
>Scrappy_p2__coassemble_6122_pt1 | contig 3151 bp, 2 predicted proteins | sample Scrappy_p2__metabat2_high_PE_013 | metagenome-assembled genome bin Scrappy_p2
TGGCATTTTACGACCATCCATCCTTCACGGTGAACCATTACGGGTTGCGGAACTTCTCCACCCCGTACCACTCGGCCAGGGCCTTGCCCTGCGCGGGGCTCAGATGGCGCGTGGAGTAGAAGAACGACTCGTTCAGGCTCGTCGTGGTGATCTCGATATCCGCATATGCCTCGTCGTTCATGGCGCGCTCGAACAGACCGGCAACCTTGGACGCAGACCACAGATACGGCTGGTTCAGGAAATCAGAGGCGGCCACCGGGCGCGGATACACGCGCGACTCGGTGCGCACCACGTCGGCAAACGTTGCCAAATCGTCGCCCTCCGCCGTATTGAACAGCGCATGGGCGAAACTATGCGACATGAGTGGCTTGGAATACAGGTAGATGCCGGATTTGCCGTAGAGGATGACGATGTCCGTCACCTCCGGCTCGGGAAGTGGGTCTTCCAAGCCAAGCTCATCGAGCTCGGGGCGATCGTCGTATCCCAAAGGGAGGTCCTGCTTTCCCATGGCGGGGGCGTCCTCGGCGTGCGGGCGCTCCTCGATGAACGCAAGGAGCTCCTCGGCAAAGGTGCGGGCATCGGTTCCCGCAGGGGCGAACGCACGCTTGATCCAGCGATCGGATGTGGTCAACTTGCCATCACACGAGCGGCGTCGCAGGTCGGAAAGAGCCTGATCGGCCGCGATCAGCCAGTCGTTGCGAGCGTGGATCTGGGCGATCTCTTCAGGGGTTCGAGCCGCCTCCGCATCTTCAGCAACAGCCGAAACGTCAGCCGCGGCAGGAGTACCAACCGCAGCGGAGGAACCGGTCGCAGCGGGCATACCGGACGCGACGGCCCCGCCCTTCTCCCCCACCGCAATAGGCGCATCGGTCGGCGGCATCTCTTCGGATGCCCTCATTTCAATCTCATCGCTCATGCATTACCTCAACTTATCAGCCCCGAACGCAAAAAGGACGGGGCAATCCGTACGCATGCCAGTTTACCAGCATACATGCAGATAGACCCCGTCCCCTCACGAACGATTGCCCTCAAAGAAGCCGGACTCGGGCGGCACGAGACAACCCAGTTTCCCGACGTGGCGCCAGCGACGACGCCCAATCAATCCGGTAAGCCACGAGCGACCTTGGGCGGCCGCCACCCGAACAGCGCGCTACTTGGCCGCGCGGTTCGCGGCCTTCTTGCGATCGGTGGCGTTCAGCAGGCGCTTGCGCATGCGGATATTCTTGGGCGTGACCTCGACGAGCTCGTCGTCGATGATGTACTCCAGGGCCTCCTCCAGGGAGAACTTGCGCGGCGGCACGAGCTGCACGGAGATATCGGCGGTCGAGGAGCGCTGGTTACCCAGGTTCTTGGTGCGCGCGATATTCACGACCATGTCGCCGGGCTGATTGCGCTCGCCCACGAGCATGCCCTCGTAGCACTCGGTACCGGGCTCGACGAACAGCGCACCGCGCTCCTGCAGCGTGCCCAAAGCGTAGGCCACGGCCTTCTCGGTCGTCATGGCGATCATGGCGCCGTTCTTGCGGCCACCGATCTCACCCGCATACGGACCGTACTCGAGGAAGGTGTGGTAGAACACGCCCTCGCCATGCGTGACGTTCAGAATGCGGTTCTTCAAGCCCATGATGCCGCGGGTCGGGATGCGGAACTCGACGTGCGTGACGGAAGTGCCGGTCTCCATGCTGGTCATGGTGCCACCAGAATTGCCGAAGATCTCAATGACCTTGCCGGCGTACTCGTCCGGGCACTCCACAACAGCCTGCTCGACAGGCTCCTGCAGGTTGCCATTCTCGTCCTTCTTGAACAGGACGCGCGGGCGACCCACCTGGAACTCATAACCCTCGCGGCGCATGGTCTCCATCAGGACGGAGAGGTGCAGGATGCCGCGACCGCTCACCTCAACGCCGGTCTTGTCCGGAAGCTCCTCGATGCGCATGGTCACGTTGTTCTCGCGCTCGTTGAACAGGCGCTCCTTGAGCTGACGGGCACCAACGATATCGCCGTCGCGACCGACGAGCGGAGACGTGGAAGCCTCGAACACGATGGAGAGAGTCGGCGGGTCGATCTCGATGGGATCGAGCTCGACGGGGTTCTCAGGATTGGTGTACACGTCGCCGATATCGGTGTTGTCCACACCCACAACGGCGGCAAGGTCGCCGGCACTAACCTGGGAGCACTCAGTGCGGCCCAGATAGTCGAAGGTGAAGAGCTGCTTCACGGTAGCGGTCTTGCGCTCGCCGTCGTTCTTGACGACAAGAATCTGGTCACCGGTGTGGATGGTGCCGGAATACACGCGGCCGATACCGATGCGACCCACGAAGTTGGAGTGGTCGATGGTGACGCACTGCATGGCAAGCGGGCCGTCGACATCGACCTCGGGAGCCGGCAGATCGTTGACGATCATATCGAGCAGCGGATACATGTCCATGTTGCCATCCTCGGGGTCGAGACGGGCATAGCCGTTCACACCAGAGCAGTACACGACATGCTCCATCGCAAACTCAAGCTGCTCGTCAGTGGCGCCAAGGTCGGCCATCAGGTCGAGGCAGTCGTTGTACGCCTTCTCGGGATCGGCGCCGGGGCGGTCGATCTTGTTGATGACGATCATGATGGAAAGACCGGTGTCGATGGCATGACGCAGCACGAAGCGAGTCTGAGGCATGGGGCCCTCAAAAGCGTCAACGAGCAGCAGCGCACCGTCGGCCATGCGCAGCACGCGCTCGACCTCGCCGCCGAAGTCGGCGTGGCCGGGCGTATCGATGATGTTGATCTTCACGCCGTTGTAGTCGATGGAGATATTCTTAGCCAGAATGGTAATGCCGCGCTCGCGCTCCTGGTCATTGGAGTCGAGCACGCGGTCCTGGACCTCCTGATTGGAGCGGAAGGCGCCAGCGGCGCGCAGCAGCTTGTCGCACAGAGTGGTCTTACCATGGTCGACGTGAGCGATGATGGCAATGTCTCGAAGGTTGTCTACGCGCATGGGCGTCCCCTATCCATAATTCGGCCTCACGCAAGCCAGTATCGATGAGCGTGATATTTCGTCGGTATACGGGAAATCGTAACGGCGGTATTGTAGCCGTTGTTACTGATACAAACATGCCTCACCAGCGGGTTTGCTGGCACTACACATAATCTGAAGCTATAGAACTAC